>Ga0315336_1001323_pt1 | contig 49995 bp, 40 predicted proteins | sample ASW5metaG_FD_204512 | JGI IMG/M metagenome (GOLD analysis project Ga0315336, IMG submission 204512) | Ammonia-oxidizing marine archaeal communities from Monterey Bay, California, United States - ASW #5 | ecosystem: Environmental > Aquatic > Marine > Intertidal zone | place: USA: California...
CATGAAACAGCTCTACGTAACCGGTCCCCGGCAGGTCGTCTTCGAGGAAGCTCCCACGCCCGAGTGCTCGCCCGATGGTCTCGTCGTTCGAGCGCGGACGACGGCCGTCAGCCCGGGAACTGAAATCCGCGTGTACCGTGCCATTCCCGTTGATGAAAAAGGGGAATTCCTGCACGAACGCATTCCGTTCGTCTTGCCGACAACGAACGGCTATTCGATGGTGGGTGAGGTCGTCGAAGTTGGGTCGGCCGTCGAGCGGTTTGGTGTTGGTGATCGCGTGTTTGTTCCCGCTCCGCATGCCGAGATGGCGGCTCTGGCGGCCGATCTGGCGTTCAAACTGCCGGACGAGCTCTCGGATGAACAAGCCGTCTTTCTGAACATCATGGAGGTCGGGCACCTCGCGTTGCGGCGGGGTCGGCCGGGGCTCGGTGAAAACGTGGCGATTGTCGGCCAGGGAGTGATCGGGCTCTCGGCTCTCGCCTATTGCCGCGCGTTCGGTTTGCGCACGGCCGTGGTTGATCTCAACGAAACGCGTCTAGCCGTGGCACGCAAAATGGGCGCCGACCTCGCCGTATCACCGCAACAATCGGATTTCCTCGAACAGGTTCAAAAGGCCTTTGACGGCGCGGGGGCCGACCTGGTGCTCGAAGCGGCGTCGAATTGGAACGCCGTGCGGACCGGCATGCAACTGGCGCGGACGGGTGGCACGATCATGGTCATCTCGCGGCACACGAGCGTTCCCGATTTTAACCCGGTGGGACACCCGTTTCTTGGCAAGCAACTCACCGTGTTGACATCGTACGGCTATCCCGGTGATGGCGCACGCTGGGACCGTGAGCACTCGTACGCACTCACGGCGCGATTGCTGGCCGAGCGGCGGATTAACATCGAACCGTTCATCACCCATCGATTCGACTGGAGCGATCTGCCCGAAGCCTACGAACGATTCGACAAAGGTGACCCGGAATTGATCGGCGCGGTGATTCGCTGGTAGGGCGAGGTGACGCCCAACGCGGTCGTTTCGTTTGTTCCTACCGACCCCGCCGAACGTGACACCCGTCAACTTCGTCTCGGTTGCTAGGGTGAAAAGCGTCCTTAGCGACGACGAAGCAGTGCAAATTGCGCTAGAAGCCGTCCCAAAACCCGGTTGTGGTGGAAATTGACCCTACAAATCAAGGGCGCACGTTACCCATCAGAGGGTATTGGGACCACTTCTACAGCAACTCACGAAAAACCGTGTCCGTTTCTGCCTCGTGGGAATTGGTTGTTGAAGTCCGAAACGCGCTCTTCGCGGGCACGAAATAGAGCATTCTGCTCTAATCGTGTCGCAGAGCCGCTATCGGATCGATGCGAGCCGCCCGCCGTGCCGGCAAGATCGTCGCCAACGTGGTGACGACCATGCTGAAGGCAAGTACGCCGGCCAGCAGCCACAGCGGGAACTCGACCACGTGCTCCTGATCGAACGTCTTGTTCAAATTGCTCTCGAGGAGCGAGCTTGTCAACGATTCGATCGGCATCTTAATCACCAAGCCGATCAACAGCGCGCAGACTCCGCCGATCCACCCGATCAGCGCCCCCTCAATCAGGAACAGCATTTGAATCTGTCCCTCGCGGGCGCCCAAGGCCTTCATGACGCCGATTTCCCGCGTCCGCTCGACGACGCTCATGACCATTGTGTTGGCGATCCCCAGGGCGGAAATCACCATCGCGAAGACCGCGATCAAAGACACGATCAGCGTCACCTCGCGAACCTGTTTCTTAATAAACTCGACCATCCTGATCAACGAGTCTGCGCGGAAGCCCATCTCGCGGATTTGCTCCGTGACCGTTTTAAGGTGCGACTCATCGTCAACCAGCACAGTGGCAAAACCGAAACCTTCCTTTTTGGTGTGCGGCGTACGCAGCGCAAACCGCGTGGCCGTTTTGATCGGCAGTAAGAACGTGGTAAAACCGTCACCGTGGCCGAGTCGAACTCCGTCTTCCGTTTCGTCCTCGGTGGGGCAGCGAAAAATGCCGGCTACCGTGAACTCCTGGGTGATGATTCGCTCCGAGGGTTCAGTCGCCTGGTCGCGATCAGCCGAAGAAGATGGAAACGCTTTCTTCAAGGCAGCTCGCTCCTGCTCGGAAAGCGGCAATTGCTCGACGAGCGCCGGTATGCGGTCGAGCGCACTGTTTAAGGCGCGGGTCTCGTCCGCGCTGAACTCGATGTCTTCGCCGCTACGAAACGAGAGAAAGTTCGCGACAATTTCCTCACGGAGGCGGTATTCGATCCGGACCTTTGTTCCGACCAGTTGGCGCATTTGAGCTTGCGAGCGGTGTCCCCAACTCCAGGCGACGAACTCGTTGAGCAGAATCGTCTCGTCGCTGTCCGACCCGAACGCTTCGCCGGCGAGAATGCGCTCGGGCAGAACGTCATCGTCGGCTGCGACCGTCATACCATATCCTTGCAGCTTGTTTTCGCCCTGCGCGAGTGACACAACAACGCCTGCTCGAGGGTGAACGCGTTTCACATGTTCGAATGCCTCGATTTTCTCGATTCGCTCTGGCGTCAGACCAACTCTCGCACCACGATGTTTTTGCTTCCATCGGCGTTCGAGCATTTCACGAATCCGCAGTCGCATGGTCTCATCCAAGTCTCCGTCGACTTCCAGCTCCTCTTCGGGGATTTCCTCCTCATCGGAGCCCCAGTCCGAAAAGACGCCGATCTGTCGCATTCGATCGCTCATGCTGAAGACCCGCTCCACAGCATCCTGAACGCCGCTGCGCGCAGCCAAGCTGAAGAGCAACATCAGCGAACCGATCACCACCCCGATCAACGAGAGGGCCGTGCGGGTTTTCTGCCGGCGTATCGTCAGCAGAGCCATCGAGACCATGTCATGGAATCTCATGCGTCGTCGGCTCCCGAATCGCGATCGAGCCGACCGTCCTGCATATGCAGCACACGCGTGGCGAACCGTTCGGCCAGTTCTTCGTCGTGCGTGACAAGAATGGTCGTCGTCTGAGAGTTCGCCGTTTGGGATATCTCAGTGAAGCGGCCGAGCAATTCGATGATCTCTTGGGCGGTTGAGGAATCGAGATTGCCCGTCGGTTCATCTGCCAGCAGCAGTTCCGGCTCATTCATCAGAGCCCGCGCGATGGCGACCCGCTGCTGCTCGCCGCCGGAGAGTTCGCTGGGCCGGTGCCCGATTCGATCAGCCAACCCAACCGCCGCTAGTGCCTCCCGAGCCGCCGCATCGCGCTCGCCCTTGGACCGGCGGGCGAAGACCATCGGCAATTCCACGTTCTGTAATGCCGTGCGCCAGGGAACGAGGTTGTAAGCCTGAAAGATCATGCCCACACACTCCCGCCGGTAGTCGGCGATCGCCGCCGGGGAGAGTTCTGAAAGCACACGTCCCGCCACGCAGATCTTCCCTGACGTCGGCCGATCCAACCCGGCGATCAGATTCAGCAGCGTCGACTTACCCGATCCTGATTTCCCCAACAGGGCCACGCGTTCGCCGCGGCGCACGTCGAACGAGACCTCACGCACCGCGTTCACCGCCGGATGTGAACTTCCGTACGACTTCGACACGTCGGTGAGTTTCACGAGGATGTTGTTATTCGTATCGCGCGGCATCGCGTATTCGTTAACTCAGTTGTTAAATCGTTCCGGCAAACGTTGGAGGATTTCCCGTTTTCCCTGCCTGCGTCATTTCCAGACATGGTCTAATGCCCGCGGATCTCTAGAAGTAGTCCTGAAACCCTCTGTTGGCTCAAACGCACTCTTGTATTCAAGTGGCGATTTTGCCCACAACCGGGTTTCAGGATGGGTTCTACTCTATTGACCCACATGATGACGACAATTGTCTTGCAACACCGATCGGTCCTTTCGAAAATCCATACCCAAGTTCGACTCGACCATATCCCCGTTCTGCTGCCGGAGCCGGCGGATGCCGAGCGTGTCACCTCAATGGCACTTGTGTCAATCTAATCAAAAGAGGCCTGAAATGCTCTGCAAGGCTTGGAAACGCCTTGTTCCGGTCAACCGCGGCACGTCTGCAGGAAACGGCGGCGATCGGATTCGAATCCGGCACATTTGTGGCTGCGCGGCATATGGCCGGTTATAATCACACCCAGATGAACGAACGCCGCATCGTTCCGCAAATGCTTCGATCACAAACAGCTTGCCCATCAAACAGCTTGCCAATCGGGAGTGACATCAAATGCTTGCACGAACTTTCGGAGCGTTGCTGGTCGTCATAGGCTGTTCCGTGTTTCCGGCTGACGTCCGTGCCGACGAGGAGGCGCAGCCCAAGACATTACGGATCGCCAGCGTGTCGATCTTTCCAGAGAAATGGAACAAAGACGCGAACGCAGCCAAGATTGAAAAACTGGTTCGCGACGCGGCCGGACAAGGGGCCAAGCTGGTCATCACACCCGAAGGTGTGCTCGAGGGTTATGTTGTGAACAAGGTAATTCGCGAAAAAGACCCTGCCAAGAAAGCGGCTTTGACCGAACGCTTCCGACAGATCGCCGAGCCCATCAACGGGCCTTACGTCAAACGGTTCGCTGGTCTTGCCAAAGAATTGGACATTCACCTCATTCTCGGCTTTCTGGAACGCGACGCCGACGGCCAGAGGACATATAACACTGCGGCATTATTCGGCCCCGACGGCAATTTGGTTGGAAAATACCACAAGACGCATTTTGCGCAGGGCTACAAGGTCAATCCGCCCGGCTATGAGCCAGGTAAGAAATACCCTGTGTTCGACATCGGAGCGCTGAAAGTCGGCATGATGATCTGCTTCGACCGTCAGCCCCCTGAACCAGCGCGGCATCTGGCGCTAGAAGGGGCCGATCTGATCGCGTGCCCCTCTTACGGCGCCTGGGGAGAGTGGAACACAAACCTGATGCGGGTTCGCGCCTATGAGAATCACACGTACGTCGTCTTCACGCACCCCGAGCAAAGCTTGATCATCGACCGCGGCGGAAAGGTCGTCGCCGACGGATCCAAAGACAGTGTAACGATTCGCGATCTCGACATTGCCCAATTGCGAAAGACGCGGGCGGCCATCGTGAACCGGCGACCTAAGACGTATCGCAACCAGCCCCAGGCAGCCGGCGATTCGCAATAGCCGCTGCACGATTTCGGCGACGCACAAACGCTGTGCGCTTCGGCGACTCACAAGACTCGTCCGCTGTGAGGATGTTTGCCATGCCACGACGAATGATGAACGCTTTGTTGATCGTCTTGGTTCTCGGTGCAACGGCTTCCGCGCGGGCGCAAACGGAGCCGTCGCGAATCGTTTACCGGCCGACGTGGGAATCACTCGACAAGCACGAGACGCCTGAATGGATGATGGACGCCAAGGTCGGGCTGTTCGTCTATCCGCTGCATCCCACCGAAGAGCAATTTGGCGCCTACAAGAAGCGCACCGGCCGGCTGGGAAAATACCGAGCGCTCGACGGCTGGGACAAGACAACATGGGACCCCCAGCGGTTCGCGAAGTTGGCCCGCGACGCGGGAGCGAAGTACGTCGTCTTCGGCGTCGATCCGTACTCGTACTTTCTCAGTTGGCCGAGCCAATACGCGGACGTCGACGGCAGCCCGTTTGTCCACGTGCACGGCAAGGGCTCGAAGAAGGACTACGTGGGGGAGATGGCGCAAGCCGTCCGTAAACAGGGGTTGCGGTTCGGCATCTACCGAAACTATCTGCATCCCGTCAAAAACCCGTACTTTCTCGAAACGACCTACGAACTCATCGACCGCTACGAACCGTCGACCCTATGGCTGGACGGCGAGAAGATGAACTATCGGGCAGAGGAAGCACGCAGTCGCGAACTGGCGGCCTATTACTACAACCATTCTAAAATGCAAAACGAGGTCGCCCTGGAAGACGCGTTGGGTGCTTACAAGCGAGCCAGTTGGGGCAAGTGGCAGGATCACGGCGATTGGTTTCGCAAGGAGATGTCTCCCCCACACAAGGACATCACCAACGGGTATTTCGTGCGTTACGAAACGCTGTATCGGTGGGGAAACCGTTCGCCCGTAGGCGAGTCCGCCGGGTTCACCAACAATCTGGTCGAATGGTTGATCGACTCAGTCAGCAAGAACGGAAACATCGAGCTGACGATCCACCTCGGGCCAGAATCGCTCTACCGGCATCAAGAACGGGCTCTCCTGCAGATCGGCCAATGGCTGGATGTCAACAGAGATGCGATCTACGGCTCTCGCCCTTGGGCCGAGGGCAAGCCCGAGAGTCGCTCACCCGAAGGCATCCACGTGCGCTACACCACCAAGGGCGATTCGCTGTATGCCTTTCTTTTTCGCTGGCCCGAACGGGGCATCACGTTGCCTCGGTTGCAAACGGCTCCCGGCACGACAGTCCGCATGCTGGGCATCGACTTCGACTCGAAGTTCGAACAGCGGGATGGCGGTCTGTACGTGATGAATCCGCCCGGCGGCGGGGGCGAGGGCTTTCAAACCGAAATCCCCTGCGATCATGCCTACTGCCTAAAGATCACGCCCCGCCCGCGCTGGACGCGCGACATCGTGAGTTTCGCCGAGCTAGTTTCAAACACGCAGCTTGAACGAGGCAAGGTGATTGCCATCGAGGGCCCGCCCCACACGATTCGCGACCGAGATAAGGAAATGAACTCTGTCGAATCGTCAGAGCCAATCATCGGACCGCGCCGCGCGATCCCGGACGGCGTCTATGCATCGCTGCAAAAAAATTGGCTGAGCGTCCAGCATCCCGGCGTCGATTTGAAAACGATCGCCGAACTCGTCTCAAAGCGATACACCAAATTGATTCTCGACAAAGTTCACGCGCCGGAGCTGACCGGTCTAGACGTCGAACATCTGACGCTCGTTTACCCGGCAAGCTACGACGGCAATACAGCACCCGTCGAGGTGCCGGTTCGGCGCTTGACGATTCACGCCGACGACCGGTTCGGCGACAGGCGTTCGGTGGTCGCTTATTTCGCCAACTACCACAACGTTAACCGCGAGCATCCGCACGTCGTGTTTCAGGTGAACGGTCATTTCGGACAGAACCCGTCGCGGCAAGGCTTCGGGCTGGAGAACCGCGGCGGTTATTCGGGCGCGGCTCTCGGAAAACTGGCGATGGGCGGCTTGCCGTTGATCACATTCGACGACCACGACGTCGGTGAGAGCAGCCCCGCCACCGGCAACGAGAATGGCTTGTATCGAACGCTGGCCAATTTGCACATGCTCGACGACGCGCTGCTCGTCCATTTCGAGAACGTCGACGTCGTCGGGCTCTCTGGTGGGTGTGAGCGGTTGTATCACTTTCTGATGTTTCACCGCTCGAAGATTCGCTCGGCTTATCTTGCCGGAATGTACGTCTCACCTTGGACTCGGCTCGACAGCCGCGATCGAACGGGCGGACCATTCGGCATCAACGGCGACACCAACAACGTTCTATTCGATGGAAACTTCCAGTGGTCCGATTTTGCCCTGGTCGGCATCGCCAACGGAATCCGCGTGGCATTCGCTCAGGCGACGGGTGAAGGCGGTACGTCGAAGAACTGTTTCGCCACCGAGATGCTTCCCGCGATCAAGCAATACACCGACGATTTCGACATCCGGGGAGACGACCCGGACGGCGACGGCGTCAGCAACAACGGACGCAATCTGGCACACGAGTACGACTTGATTGACGTGCGAGAGTTCTTGCATGAGTCGATGACCGGTGGAAAAGGGGAATCGCCGTCGCGGTAACGCGACTCGCAATGTCAGGCGACCGCACAGTGAGTCACGCGACCGCACAGTGAAATCGATACCACAGATTCGCACGTCTCGTTTCGTGCGCACGACGTGAACACACGCCCGTCCGAAAACGCAGCAGAGGCGCGACAATGAGACCAACGCTCTCTTTGTTCTTGGGTTTATTGACTCTGTTGTCGGCGGCCCGTCTTTCGGGGGCCGAACGCGAGTGGACGATCCGAAAGGGCGTCCGCGAACTTTTTCTGGACGATGTCGGCATCGAGCGAACCGATCATCTAAGCCGCGTCGTGCATCAGCCGAAGCGGCATGAAGCCAACCCGGTGCTCAGGCCCGATACGCCGTGGGAATCGCGCTGCCAGGTCTACGGCACCGCCTATTACGACGAACAAGCCGGTAAGTTTAAGATTTGGTACCTGACCAATCCGCGTGACAGAGGCGTCAAGCCGTTGACGTTGCCGACACACGAGCGGGCACCGCACACGACGCTCGCTGCCTATGCCGAGTCGACCGACGGCATCCACTGGGTCAAGCCGAAGCTGGGCATTTTCCCCTACGACGGAGATACACAGAACAATTTGCTGGGCGTCGGCAAATTCAACTGCGAGGGAATCTCTGTGTTGCATGAGCCGGACGATCCGAATCCGAATCGCCGCTGGAAGGCCATTTATTGGGACCACGGCTCGGGTGGTTGGAAGCTTCACGACGGCAAACCGCGCACCGTGCGCGGTGACTACGAGGGACTCTGCGTCTCGTTCTCAGCAGACGGAATCCATTGGAAGCCGTATGAAGAAAACCCGGTGTTGGAAAAATATTGCGACACGAATCAGAACGTCGTCTACGACCCTCTCATTGAACGTTACGTCACTTTTAGCCGGCTCGGCTTCGGGCGCCGGCTGGCCCGAAGCGAGAGCCGCGACTTCATGCACTGGAGCAAGCCACAGTTGGTACTTGAGTGCGATCAAGCCGACGGGCCTCAGGCGCAGATCTATGGAGCGGGCGTCGATTTGTACGAGGGCGTCTATCTGGCGATGGTATGGATCTACCACGAGGGGACCGATGGAACGATCGATACGCAACTGGCGAGCAGCCGGGACGGCATTCGCTGGAACCGCGTCGGAGGTCGGGCCGTCTGGCTACCGCTGGGCGAACAGAACAGTTGGGAAGGCGGCATGATGCGCAGCGTCGAGCGGATCATTCGGCGGGGAGACGAGTTGTACATTTACTACTGCGGCGTCCACGGAGCCCACACCGGCCCGAAAATCAAAAAGGTCGTTCGCACGCACCCCACGGCCATCGGGTTGGCCACACTCCGGCGAGACGGGTTTGTCTCGCTTACTGCCGGAACACAGCCAGGCTCGGTTTTGACAAAGCGGTTCGGGTTGCCCGAAGGTGATCTGCATCTGAACATCGATACCGCAGAGGGAACCGCCCGCGTCACACTCTGCGATCAGAGCGGAAAAGCGCTTCCCAACATTGATCCGAGTGATATCATTGAGGGAGATCGAATGGCTGCGAAAGTCCGCTGGAAGAAGCCGCTTCCCGATGAGATCCGCGATCATCCGGTCTGCCTACGAATCGAGCTGAAGAACGCAGAGCTGTACTCCTACTGGTGGGAATGAAGCACGAAAGAGGTTGAACGTGGAGCAGGGATTTTGCCGTTGATCAGACATGTGCCCAATCCGTCGTGAAGGCCTCGTTTTTAGGGCGTGTGAACTCGACAACGACGAGCGCACGCCGAAACTCTGCCCTTGATGAGAGGGAGACGGACCGATGACGTCTCGAATGATGTTTCCACTCTGGTCCCTGCCGGCCATACTGTTGTTGTGCGCAGGTTGCGCAGAAACGATACCTACCGACGGTGACCAGGTCGTTGTCGATGACGACTCACGGCCCGCCAACCAAAAGGCAGGCTCACGGAGACCCGACGTGCGAGACGCTAAGAAAAAAAACGACGACCGGCCGGAACCGGGCAGCCCGCGGCGAGTGCTCCTCTATCTCAAGAGCCGCGACTTTCTGTTGGCCGTTCATGCCGGTGACGGCCGCACGGGAGCCGTGCGATTCTCGGTTTCCGCGCCCGACGGAAAACAGGTCGCGCTCGAGATCAGCGCCGACGAATTGCAGACGCGATTCCCCGATCTCTACCAATCGTACCGGACGTCCTACGCGGATGCCTGGGCCGGGCCATAGCCTGGCAGACGGTAGCAAACGCGATTCGACTTCACCTTGAAGTCGTCCCAAAACCCTCTGACGGGTGACGTGTACGCTGTATTCGCAGGGTCAAAGACCACCACAACCGGGTTTTGGGATGGCTTCTAGAGCGCATTCGACATAAGCGTAGCGGGTTCTGGCGGCGTAGAGACGATATTCAAAGACCAAAAATCGTCCGATAGCCGCCACAGTTATCCCGAACGGGATCTGGATACTGCTGCGGGCACGTCCGGTGTCAGTTCGAACCGCAAGAATTCGACAAGCACGCAAAGCGCGGCGGGTCACGCAGAATTGGTACTGGCTCTTAAGCCACCCGCCCGGAAGGCTTGGGCCATCGCCATCGGCACATCGGCTTCGGCCAGCACGACCTTGGCGCGGTTTTCTTGGGTGAGTGCCTGCATTTCCTGATCGAGTGCGACGGCGATCGCCCGGCGTTCTTCGGCTCGAGCTCGGGCGATCCGCATGTCGGCTTCCGCCTGATCGGCCTGCAGCCGAGCACCGACGTTATCGCCCACGTCGATATCGGCGATGTCGATTGAAACAATTTCATAAGCCGTCTGGGAATCGAGCCCCCTATCCAGCACGGCTTTGGCAATCAGTGCCGGGCTGGCGAGCACGTCTTTGTGCGAACCACACGACCCGATTGCGGAGACAATTCCCTCGCCGACGCGTGCGACGATAGTGTCTTCGGTCGCCCCACCAACGAGCTGATTGAGGTTCGTGCGTACGGTTACCCGCGCACGTGCTTTGAGTTGAATACCGTCCTGGGCCACGCCGTCGAGTGTCTTGCGGCCTTTACTAATGTCGGGGCAATCGATCACCTTTGGATCGACACTCGTTTGGACGGCATCAAGCACGTTGCGGCCGGCGAGGTCGATGGCAGCGGCTGTGTCCCAATTCAAATCGATCTTGGCCCGGTGCGCGATAATCAAAGACTGAATGAGCCGCCGCAAATTTCCGCCCGCCAGGTAGTGGGCTTCCATGCCATCGTTCGTGATGCCCTTCAGCCCCGCTTGCACAGCCGTGATCTTGGCATCGACGATGACGTTCGGGTTCACCTTTCGTAGCGACATAAACACGAGGGAGAACGGGCCGATTCTTGCTTTCGTTACGAACGCGCGGAGCCAAAGCTTGAAATACTTCGCGAACAGAATCAGAAACGTCAGGACAATCAGACCGCCAACGGCGAAGACGACGTAGAGTACGATTTGACGTGGATCCATGGTCGTTGACACTCCCTGTTGTTCGGTTCGCCAAGCCCGAGACCGAAGAAGGCGGTAACCTGATCTGCCTGCCCATTTTAGGATCCGTCAACTAAAATGCAATGGCCTCCCGCTATTGCCGTCGCGGTTCGGTGGTTTGTCGAGCGTGAATTCCGTATTCTCTTCTGCTGTGGACTAGGCGGACACATTCTTCCACGATACACCTTCACCGATGAGAGGATCACGTAACGATGAGCGCAGAATCGAAACTGGCCGAGTTAAATCTCGAACTCCCCGACGCGCCGGCGCCGGCAGGCGTCTACAGCCCGGTCGTACAAGTCGACAACATTGCCTATGTCTCCGGTCACGGGCCCCTCTTGCCGGATGGTTCGATGATCACTGGAAAAGTCGGAGCCGATCTTTCGACCGAAGAAGGAAAAAACGCTGCCCGGCAAGTCGGGTTGACGATTCTCGCGACGCTCAAATCCCAATTAGGCAGCCTCGATCGTGTCGAACGCGTTGTGAAGGCGCTCGGAATGGTCAACGCGGCCCCCGACTTCGGGCAGCATCCGCAGGTCATCAACGGCTTTAGCGAACTGATGGTTGACGTGTTCGGCGAGTCCGGCCGCGCCGCCCGAAGTGCGGTCGGCATGGGCTCTTTGCCGGGAAACATCGCCGTCGAAATCGAGGTCATTCTTCAACTGAAATCATAGGTTCGCCCGGATGGGGCAGTATTTCGGCGTCGATGGCCCACTGTAGTAGCGACTGCGCCGTTTCTGAAGCAGGCAGTAAAGGGGATCCGCCTTTCCACAAACCCCCTGAACCGCTACAAGCTGCACCGTGCGTGATACCCCAAGACGGCATGAGCAAGGAGGCTCACACGATGCAATCCGACGTGGTCATCTTTGGCGGCGGAGCAGCAGGCTTATGGCTGCTCGACGAGTTGACGCGGCGAGGCACGACTTGCCTGCTGTTGGAAACCGGTGAACTCGGACAAGGGCGGACGGCCGGCTCACAGGGCAGTATCCACGGCGGATCGAATGACACTCTAGAGGCCCCGATGACCGGTTCGGCGACCGGGATTTGTGAGTTGCCCGGCGTCTGGAAAGCCTGCCTCGACGGCACACGACAGCCCGACCTGAGCAGTACGCACATCCGCTCAGATTGTAGTTACGTATGGCAGTCCGAATCGGTCTCGTCCCGGCCGGGCGTAATCGACGCCCAAGTCGGCCTCCATGTGGCGGCTGAATCGATCTCTCCGGAACAACGCCCCGATGTTCTCCGCGACTGTCCGGGAACCGTTACCAGAATCGACGAGCAGGTTGTCTCGCCGGTCAGCCTGCTGGCGAACCTCAGTGCGCCACACACCGACCGGATTCTCAAAATTGATGCACTCGGCGGGCTCGATATCGTTTGCGGTCAGCCGGGACAAGTCAGCGCCATCCTGTTGACGCACCCGAAGTCGAAAGAAACGCTCATGATCGAGCCGAGCACGGTCGTACTGACGGCTGGTGCCGGAAACGCTGAGCTCAGAAGCTCAGCCGGCCTTTCGGCAGCCGCCATAAAGCGAAGCCCGCTGCACATGGTCATGCTGCGCGGGCCTCTGCCCCGGCTCAACGGACATTGCGTCGATGGTGCCCGAACGCGCGTCACGATCACATCTGATCGAAATTCCTTGGGACAAACCGTCTGGCAACTCGGTGGACAACTGGCTGAAGACGGCGTGCCAATGGATGAATCGGCGCTAATCGCCCATGCGCGTCACGAACTGGAAACCGTCATTCCCGGCTTCGACTTCTCGCGGGTCGAATGGGCGACCTATCGCGTCGATCGAGCCCAAGCCGAAAACGGACTCCACCCGGAGTCGGTCCAGGTTCTCCGCGAAGGGAACGTCGTCACCGGCTCGCCGACGAAGTTGGCACTCGTGCCGCAGTTGGTCGCGTCGCTCGTTGAAACGATCACACCGATCGCCGAAAATCAGGCTCCGGCAACATATTCGGCAGCGAAACAGCTCGAGCCGATTGACTGGCCGCGCCCCTACGTCGCACTACCGCCCTGGGAAACGGTTTCGATCTGGCATCGCGCTCTGGAAACGGCGACCCTCCTTCAAAGAGCGGCCTGACACGGTGTTCATAGCCTACAATCCAGAATAGTGCTCCGACGGCCGCGAGCCGAGACGTCATGCAACACCGCTCACTCGGGCAGACCGGTCTCGAAGTCAGCCCAATCGCGTTCGGGTCATTCAAAATTGGCCGCAACCAGGGGATCAAGTATCCCGACCATTACGATCTTCCCGACGACGCGACCGTCGAAAAACTGTTGAACGAAGTGCTCGACATGGGCATCACGCTCATCGACACGGCCCCCGCCTACGGCTTGAGCGAAGAGCGCATCGGCCGGAGCATCGCGCACCGCCGCCATGAATATGTCCTAACGACGAAGGTCGGTGAGACGTTCGCCGACGGGAACTCGGCTTACGACTTCTCGGAAGCCGCCATTCAATCGAATCTCACAGGCAGTCTGCGCCGGCTGAAAACCGACGTACTCGACTTGGTTCTGATCCATTCCGACGGTGATGACCTGCGAATTCTCAACGAGACCGACGTCATCGAAACGCTTGAGCGATTCAAGAGTCAAGGGCACGCGCGGGCGATTGGACTGTCGGGAAGGACCGTCGAAGGAGCGCGGCAGGCGCTGAAGTGGGCGGACGTGCTGATGATCGAGTATCACCTCGATGATCGTTCTCACGAATCGCTGATCGCTGAGGCGGCAGCGCAGGGCACGGGAATCCTCGTCAAAAAGGGGCTCGCCGCCGGCCATCTCGATTCGGCCGAGGCCATCCGCTTCGTGCTCGCCAATGCGAACGTCGGCAGCCTCGTCGTCGGCAGCCTCAACGCGGACCATCTCCGCACCAACATCGAGACGGCCCGGATCAGCGCAGGCACGCAAACATAACGGCATAGCGCGTTCCCGCTGGGCGCGTATTCAATCAGCGTCCGCGTCAATTGACGGTGGCGTCGTCGTCTCTCGGCACACCTGCTAACATGTGCGAAGCCCTACAGAGTCGCCACTCCAGCCGGCGATGCACGATCATTCTCCTATGAAAGCACACTCGAAACGATGCACGTCGGTCTGTTCATTCCGTGCTACGTCGACCAGTTTTATCCGAACGTCGGAATGGCGACTGTGCGTGTACTCGAGCAACACGGCGTCGAGATGACGTTTCCAGACGATCAAACCTGTTGCGGGCAACCGATGGCGAACGCCGGTTGTGTCGAGGACGCGCGGCCCTTGGCGAGGAAGTTTTTCGACCTGTTCAACGATTTCGACTACGTCGTTTGCCCGTCGGGAAGTTGCGTGGCGATGGTACGCAGTCACTACGATGAGTTCTTCGAAAATGAACCTGCGTTCGACGGGCTCAAATCAAAGACGCACGAGCTGTGCGAGTTTCTGACCGACGTGTTGAATGTCAAACAAGTTGGTGGCCGATTCCCGCACAAAGTCGGCTTGCATCAAAGCTGCCACGGCTTGCGGGAGTTGCGAATCGGCAGTTCCAGCGAACGCGTCGAGCCGGATTTTAACAAGCCTCGTTCGCTGCTCGAGACGCTGGAGGGTATTACGCTCAGCGAACTTAGTCGGCCTGATGAGTGCTGTGGGTTCGGCGGCATGTTTTCAGTCGGTGAGGAAGCCGTCTCGTGCATGATGGGCGTGGATCGGATCGATGACCACGAACAGGCGGGAACCGAAATCCTCACGTCGGTCGACATGTCGTGCTTGATGCACCTAAGCGGGCTGATCACGCGGCAAGGCAAGTCGATCCGCGTGATGCACATCGCAGAGATTTTCGCTGAGGCCCTAGCGGTATAACTCCTCGATTGAACCCAGTTCCTGTGCGTCGATCGCGAATCCGACGCCGTGCCCAATCACCAAGACCATCACGACATCTATTACATCATGAATCGAACCTCGCAATGAAGATTTCCGAAGTCCGCACGATCGTCACATGTCCGGGTCGGAATTTCGTCCTGTTGAAGATCGTCACCGAATCGGGCTTGTATGGAGTGGGCGATGGAACGCTCAACGGGCGCGAATTGGCTGTGGCCAAGGCGCTGGAAGAGCACATCGCCCCACTACTGATTGGCCGCGATGCCGACCGAATCGAAGATACGTGGCAGTACCTGTTCCGTGGATCGTATTGGCGTGGCGGCCCTGTCTTAAACTCGGCGCTGGCGGCCGTCGATCTCGCTCTGTGGGATCTCAAAGGCAAACGCGCCAATCTGCCGCTCTACTCACTGCTCGGCGGCCGAACGCGCAAGGGTGCCCTGTGCTACACGCATGCGGCCGGTGAGTCATTCGAAGACACGACCGAAAGCGCCCGCGCGTTGATTGAGAAGGGATTTCGCGTCGTCCGCTGTCAGACGGCAATTCCCGGCTCGCAGGGAACCTATGGAGCCGGCCAGGGAAGCGCGGCGCACGGGGAAGCTCTACCGTTCGAAGAGTGCTGGGAGCCGAGCCCGTATCTGCGAACCATTCCCCGGTTGTTCGCTCACCTCCGCGAGCAACTGGGTGAGGAAGTCGAACTGTTTCATGACGTCCACGAACGGCTGACCCCCGTCCAGGCAGCCCGCTTGGCAAAGGAGCTCGAGCCGTTCCACCTCTTTTTTCTGGAAGACGCACTGCGTCCGGAACACAAGGAGAGCTTTCGCGTTGTGCGCGGGCAGACGACGACACCGTTGGCGATGGGAGAGCTGTTCACGAACAAATGGGAGTGTCTGCCGTTGATCACCGAACAACTGATCGATTTTATCCGCTGCGATCTGGCACACGTCGGCGGCGTGACCGAAGCGAAGAAGATTGCCGCGATCGCAGAATGTTACCAGGTTCAGACCGCATGGCACGGTCCGCCCGATATTTCTCCGATCGCACACGCGGCCAACGTGCATCTCGATCTGGCGACACCGAACTTCGGCGTGCAGGAATGGGTTGTGCATCCGCCCGAAGTTGCCGATGTGATTTCCGGAGGCCCGACCTTCACCGACGGCTATCTCGACGTGAGTGACGCGCCGGGACTCGGGTGCGATGTCGACGAGCAGGCGGCCCTGAAATATCCGTACCGGCGCGCCTATCTGCCCGTCTCACGCCGCGCTGACGGCAGCGTCCACGACTGGTAGGTCCCCGAGCCAAATTGCGATCTTGCGCAGACGGTCATGTCTGCCAGCCGGGTTAATGCGAAAAATTTGAGATTTCCGGACGCGTGCTATCGGCCTAAGACGCTCAATCGAACGGCGAAACGACGGCCTCGCAGGCTATTAACATTGACCCAGCCTTGTCGTGCTCCAATAATTGAGGTGCGATTTTTCGGCGGTCGGCTCGAATCCTCTTGGTGAATGACGAACCTTCTGTCTTTTTCGAGTCAGACGATACCGCGGCCGGGCGTTGAAATGGCGATTTGAGTCGCACGTTCTTCTATTCAATTACGTTCTCGATCGGACCGGTGATGTCCAGCTGGCTCTCCAAGGCGACGAAAACCTTCGTTCGCAGTGCGCCGGAACCGGCACAGCCGTTCGATATCGACTGCGCGTGCGGAGACAAAGTTTACGGTATGCGGCAAGCGGATGAACAGATCGTCGAATGCACGCAGTGCGGGCTGTCGCTGTTCGTCTTACCGAAAAACGTGTACCCCAAATCCAAACGCAAGTCAAAGGCGGGATTGCCGAAGGAATCAGCAGCGAAGGGCACACAGAATTCTGAGGTGCCTGAAGCCCCTCACAAAGAAGTTGGCCCGCCGCTTCGCCGACGGATTGGGCAGCGAGCTCAGCAGATGCGCAGCTCGACGCGCGCTGTCGTTCGTCGCGGACTGGCCTGGCCGAAACGCATCTTCACACCGTTTCGACTCGTGATGCTCTCGGTGATGGCCGCGCTGGTGGGGACGATCTATTGGGGTTGGCACCTCAACAACCTCGAACAGGCGGAAACCGACTTCCTTCAGTATTCGAAGAGCGGGCAAATTGCATTCGAATCGCTCAATTTCTCGGATGCTGTTGCAGATCTCAGCAAGGCCAACGCAGCGATCAACGTGCTCAAACGCGATGACCAGAAAGCGCGTCTCATTCGGCAGATGTACCGTGAAGCCAATGCCTACCAGAATCTGTGCCTTCTGACGCTGTTTGACATCATCAACGAAGCCAACGATGAGCGCAGCCGGCGGTGGGATGCCACGTTTCTGGCGCGCCATGCCGATCGCTGGATTGTTCTTGAAACGACCGTCGCACGTGCCCCCAACATCGCGCTCGAGCAGGACGAGACCGGCGAAGATGACGATCGAAGCGATGAAAGCGAATTGCCGCGACCGCAGTGTTCATTTGAGTATCTATTTTTCCTAGATGATTCACCGGCGATGCTGATTGCCGATGCCGAGCTGCTTTCACGTCTGTCGCTGGATGATTTTCCGAAACGTGTTGTGATCGCGGCTCAGTTGAAATCGTGCCGATTCGTTTCCAATCGATGGTTGATTCGGCTGAGGCATGACACGGCGTTCTTGTGGGCAAACTTCGAAAGTCTCGACGCGTTGGGATTCGGCGTCGACGAATTACATCCAGAGGACGCGCTACGGGACTTGTTGTTGAACCAGCAGCAGTTGATGGGAATAGAACGATGACGAGCTACGCGTTTCGAATCGCCGTCACTATGCTGATCGCGGTGTGTTGCGCAATGTTTGTGCCGCGCGTCGAGGCAGCGGACCCGGTCCTGTCGATTGAAGACTTCCTCGCGATTGAGAAAACGAAGTGGAAGCGTTTCGCCGAATCCAAAGTGCTACTGCGTGTCGAAGGGCGGCATTCGTCGAATTCCGAAAAGTCGGTGAGATTCCAGAATTGCAATTTGCCGTTTCGCACAAGATCCGGGAAAACGTTGCCGCGATTCACCACCGATGGTGCGAACTTGGAAGTGACCGGCCATCTCAAGCGCGAGTCGACAAAGTTCGTCTTCATTATTGAAGAAGTGAATGAGACCGACTCGGACCACATTACATTCGTGAAGCGCCGAAACGAGCTGCGCGACGCACCCGCCGCAGCGTGGTACGGGCTGGCCGACTGGGCACACAGGCGGGCGGAGTTTTATGACGACGATGATCTCGCCGACGACGCACAGGATGCTGCCCGGCGCGGCATCATGATTGAGCGGGCTCAGCCCAAGAACAGAAAAAATGTCGACGGGCTGCTGGCACTCGCAGTTAAGGTGAAGCGACTCGGGCTTCCCAATTCATTGCGGCAGGAATTGATTCATGAATCCTTTCGAATCAAGTGGGACGCGCTTCGCAAAAAAAAAAAACGGCCCGACGTGACTCCGCTCGTCGAGCAGTTGGCGGCTAGCTATCCAGAATGTGTCCGGCGTCTTCCGGCCCCCCTCCCGGACCTGGAAAAACAGTACCGCGAGGCTCCCATCAAGGTCTATCTCGACTCTGGTAGTCGACGGCGAAAGAGTCTGCACCGTATTTTTTACTACGAAGTTGTACTATTGTCGATCGAACAACAGGCCGAGAACGACGGTAAAAACGGTTACGAGATCGCTGACAAGATCGAGAAACAGGTGCCGGAGCACCACGGACTTGCTGATGAATATCGTGATCGTGAACTGGCGTACAAGAGCAGCCAGATCGATACGTGCTCGCAACGGGAAGCGGTCGTACTGGCACACCAATACCGCGACCGAGGCAGGAAGCGGGAGGCACGCAAGACTCTTGAAGATTGGCTCGAGGCCAAACGCGGGCAAACCGAGGTCGACGACACCGCAGGTCTGCGGCGGCTCGCCGAGTTGTATGAAGACTGGCTCGAAGACAAACCGGCGGCCGTGGCTCTTCTGATGGAAGCGCATCAGGCGGCTCCCATATCTCAGGATATCATCGCCGACTTGAGGCGACACGGGTATTCGTTCGTCGACGGTCAATGGATGACAACGACAAAAGCCAAGCAGAGGCCCGTCGGCCCGCTCAAACGGGCGATGCAGGCGGGCCTTGTCAGCGAGGGCATGACCGCGCTTCAGGTGCGTCAATCGTTGGGCTCACCGTCATCGATTACGCGTGTCGCTACCGCCGGACATGTCAACGAAATCTGGGTCTACCGGGAGCGGGAAGTCGTCCGCATTACCGTTCACCTGGTCCGCCGAAGCAACCGTCCGGGACTCGACGCGACGGTCGTGCGTACCCGCTGACCATCACGTCCCGACAAGTAGTGGTCCCAAAATCCTCTGATGGGTTTCGCGTGCCCTTAATTTGCAGCTTCAAATTCCACCACAACCGGGATTTGGGACGGCTTCAAGAAACCGGCGAGAATCGATCAGCACGATGAACTCGACAGACGAAACGGCCGGCGCACTTTTGATTAGTGCCGATCTCTTTTTCTCTACGAAAGTCACCGGTACGGCTACGCAACTGGGGCTATTTGTGGACGTCGTAGGCGACGTCGCCCGGGCGGTCGCGAAACTGAAGGGCAAGGCCTACGGATGTGTCATCATCGACCTGTCAACACCTGCACTCGACGTGGCCGAAGTGATGTCCGCACGGACTGACAAGGACAATTGCCCGGTGATTGCGTTCGGCCCGCACGTTTTGACGGCTCGATTGAACGAGGCCCGCGAAGCGGGCTGCGACGAAGTGATGCCTCGAAGCAAATTCTCTGCCGTACTACCGGAGATCTTGGCTCGTTACGTCGTAAACTAGATCGCATCCGGCATAAGTGTAGCGGGTTCTGGCGGCGTAGAGAAGATTGTCAAAGACCAAAATTCGTCCGATAGCCGCCACAGCTATCCCGAACGGGATCTAACGCGCTCTCCGACGGCTTCGTCGAGTCAAGAACGGTCACAATCACGTATTGAAATCGTTGTTACTCAGATTTCTCTTCGTCAGATTCGGGTTGTTTCTCGCCCTTGTCGTTTTCGGTGACAACCTCGGGAGCCTCTTCCTTGACGGCTTTTTGCTGTTCGTTCTCGGAGTTGTCTTCGTCTTTCGACTTCGACCGAGCATCTGCAAGGTCGGCCAACAACTTCTCGTTCTCAGCCTGAACGCCTTTGAGGCTTTCGCTGGCGCCGGCGAGTTCGGTGCGCAGCGTCTCGTTCTCAGCTTGGGCGACTTTTAGACCTTCGCTTGCTTCGGCTGACTGTTGTTGGGCTTTTTTTGCATCGGCGAGTGCGTTGGCTGCTTTTGCATCGGCCGCCTTGGCGCGGGCGTCGGCTTCACCGGCTTGCTTGAGAGCTGCTTCGGCGCGAGCCGTCTGCTCGGCTGCTTGTTTTTGACTGGCCGCGGCCTGCGCTTCGGCCGTTTTCTGGCCAGCCAGTGCGACCTGTAAGGCCGCCTTGGCTTGGGCCAACTCGTCATTTCGCTGCGCTAATTCGTCATTGCGTTCAGCCAACTCGACTTCAACCTTGTCCGCCACGTCGGCCCTCTTGAGCGCCGTATGGTAAGGCAGGGGGTACTTGAAGGCACTGGCCGTTGCGCCTGGCTGACAACACGTCGAGGCAGGTTTGCAGCACGAAGATCCTGCTTCGGCGTTGGCTACGATTAAGGATGAGAGGCCGAATGTGAGCGTGATGATCATGGAGCGTTTCATGAGGGTTCTCCAATCCTGTATTGGGGAGTGAATCGTGTTGCGTACCCTAGCGCAGGTGGGGTGAAGCGCCGTGAGTGATTGACCACATTCGGCAAGTCGATTTACCGAGCGGATTGAGGAAGCCCTCGGCGGAAGACGATCTGTAGCTTCCGTGAACCACCACCTCCTCCAACAGTCCATCCTCTACTCACTGTACCCACTTTCACATGAGAAATGAAGAAAAAAGCCAAAAATGAATGGGTTCGTGCGGAATGCGGGAGGTGCAGCAGAGCGGAAAGGGGAACGCCCGTCATTCCTCTTCAGACAGAACCCCGCGTTCGAAAAACTCGCCTGTCTGCTGGGACTGGTAGAGTAGGCCGTGCGTGAGGTCGAGGCAGCTCAGATACCCGTCATGGTAGGCCCACGTGTCGAGGCAGACCCAACCGTTCGCGAGCGTCACTTCGCCCGATATTCGCGGCGTGTGTCCGCACAGCACCCGTTTTCCGGAGGAATGGGGGGCTTCCTCACCCGTGAACCGTGTCCAGCGCAGCCATTCGGGAGATTGCTCATTGAGAGGCACATCGGGCTCAAGGCTCGCGTGTGTGAAGATCGCCGTCTCGTTCTCCCAGTAGTCGATCGCCGTCTTCAAGAATTCAACGTGTTCCGGCAGAACATCGGCATACGATCGTCCGTACGAGTCGATGGCCTCCTGGCCGCCGTTGTTGAGCCAGATGTCTTCGAAGCGGCCGCCTTTCAGACCGTCGAGCATCATCTCCTCGTGGTTGCCCTGGATGAAGATGAGCCGGCACGCGTCCTCGAGTTCAATCAACTGTTCGACGACGCGTTTCGTCCCAGGTCCTCGGTCGACGGCGTCTCCCAGCACGATCAGCGTATCGGCGGCTCGAATGTTGAGCTTATGAACCAGCACTTCCAACGCGACGTCGCACCCGTGAATGTCGCCGATGGCAAGGACACGTGCCGACATGGATGTGTTACCAATTGCAAGAAGGTGCCGCGCGAGCCGATCGCGACGATTTCTCGTCGCCGTTGACGTCTATTGATACTCGCCGCTGGAAATGGGTCTCTAGAGCGCATTCGACATAAGTGTAGCGGGTTCCGGCGGCGTAGAGGCGATATTCAAAGACCACAAACCGTCCGATAGCCGCCACAGTTATCCCGAACGGGTCTTTAGAACCCGTCTCAAAACCCGGTTGTGGTGTAAATAGCCTCGGCAAATCGAGAGCGAACGTTGCCCGTCAGAGGGTTTTGGGACCACCTTTAGTGGCCCACGCCACTTGATTTTGGCAGTTGCGATTTCATGGTACGTCAGAAAGAGCAGGCACTTTCTGACTCGATTTCGGGTCACTCGACGCACGTTTTCAAATGACCTGAGGTACTAGAACCCATCCTGAAACCCGGTTGTGGGCGATTTCGACGCTTGAAAACAAGGGTATTTCTGAGCCAACAGAGGGTTTCAGGATGGATTCTAGTAAGCTCGCGGCGAAACTCGCCCTTGCACGCGCGACGGCAGGCCCATGATTCGCAAGAAGCCTTCGGAATCGTCCTGGTTGTACGAGCCGCCTCCCTCCATGCTGGCGACTTCGGCATCATACAGGCTGTTAGGGCTAGTTCGGCTTTGAACGAACACATTGCCTTTGTACAAGCCGAGCTTCACTTCACCCGACACCGGTTTCTGCGTTTGTTTGATGAAGGCCAACAGGGCATCCATTTTCGGCACGTACCAGAATCCGTAGTACACCATCTCGGCGACTTCCGGCGAAAGCCGGTCTCGCAGGTGATGCAAATCGCGGTCGAGAGTGAGTTGTTCGATCGCCTGATGGGCCGCGTACAACGTGGTCATAGCGGGTGCTTCATAGACGCCACGGCTCTTCATGCCGACGAATCGGTTTTCGATGATGTCGATGCGACCGATGCCATTGCGACCGGCTCGATCGTTGAGTTCTTTGACCATTCCCAGCGCGGACTTCGCCACTCCGTCAATGGTCACCGGTACTCCTGAGTCGAAACCGATGGTGAGCGTCTCGACGGCGTCGGGAGCTTCCTGGGGTGAGACGGTCATGCCGAAGTCGACAATTTGGCACCCGTCGACGGTGGGGTCTTCGAGATTGCCCGCCTCGTAGCTGATGTGCAAACAATTCTCATCCGAGCTATACGGCTTATCGACCGACGCCTTGACGGGAATGCCTTTTTCCTCGCAGTAGGCAATCATCTCCGTGCGGCCGGGAAACTTCTCACGAAAGCGTTCGATGCGCCAAGGAGCAATCATCTTCACGGCGGGGTCGAGGGCCTCGGCCGCCAACTGGAAGCGGCACTGATCGTTGCCCTTTCCCGTCGCACCGTGGGCAAAGGTGTCGGCGCCCACCTCCCGCGCGACTTGCAGGCAGGCTTTTGAGATCAGCGGACGGGCGATCGACGTTCCCAGCAGGTAGATGCCCTCGTACTTTGCTTGCCAGCCCAGCACGGGAAACGCGAAATCGCGGCAAAGTTCCTCTTGAACATCGACGATACGAGCGGACGCGGCTCCGTTATCGTTCGCCTTTTTCAGCGTCGCCTCTCGATCCTCGCACGGCTGACCGAGATCGACGTACACGCAGTGAACGTCGTATCCCTCATCTTGCAGCCAGCCGAGAATGACCGACGTATCCAACCCGCCCGAATAGGCTAAAACACATCCTGGCATGAAAAATCAGCTTCCCATCACAGTGTGAACAAATAAAGAAAACGTGTTTCCGACATCTCGTGCAGCGTGACCGCTCAGTCGATATGGGGTTGCGTCGCAAATAGCGTTCGGGGCAGGAATGTGTCGCCGAGCGGAAATCTTACTCAGCAGATAAATCACCTGCGGCATCCGAACGGAGGCGATTATAGCCATTCGGCAGACTTCCGTACCAGTGTTCCGAATCAGCCGCCAATGGGCATCGAGCGTTACCTTTGACAAGCCGCACCCGCTCCCGCGAGAATCCGGTACGTCCGCCGGCCAAATGCTCGTATCAAATTGAGTTCCCGGCGGAGCCTGGTGCCGAGCCGATAGACGTCACGCGACCAATTCCACTGTTCTGGCGATACAATCGATCGACATACCACACAGCGAAGAGGTTCACGCCTCAGCACCATAGCACAAGTGAAAACGCCGCGAACGGAGCCGCGACTTGTCTCAGCATCATGACCACCATCACGGGCATGCTCGGCACGGTTCGAAGAACCGCAAGCGGCTCGCGCTGACGCTGGTGTTGGCCGGTGGATACATGTTTGCGGAGATCATCGGCGGCCTGATGGCAAATTCCCTGGCGCTACTGGCCGATGCGGGGCACATGTTCTCCGACGTAGCCGCTTTGGGGTTGAGCCTATTCGCGGTCTGGATCGCCGATCGCCCCTCGCCGCCCAATCGCACCTACGGGTACTACCGGGCGGAAATTCTGGCAGCGCTGGTCAACGGCGCGGGACTGGTCGCCGTATCGGTTTTCATCTTTATCGAAGCCTTCGAACGGTTTCAGCAACCGCCCGAAGTGCGAGGCGGCCTGATGATGGGAATCGCCGTCGGTGGTCTGGTGGTCAACTTGATCGGAATGGCGATTCTCCACGGAGGGCGGCACGAGAATCTAAACATACGCGGTGCGTGGCTGCACGTGCTTTCTGATGCCCTGGGAAGCGTGGGGGCGATCGTGGCGGGAGCGCTCGTTTGGGCTTTCGGCTGGCATTGGTCCGATCCGGTCGCCTCGGCGCTAATCGGCCTGCTCGTGATCTACTCTTCATGGCGGCTGATGGGGGAGTCAGTGTCGGTGCTCATGGAGAGTGCCCCGCGGGGAATCGACGTGGACGAAGTGCGGACCGCGATCTGCGAGGTGCCCGGCATCGGCAGCGTACACGATCTCCACGTCTGGACGATCACCAGTGGCATCGATGCGCTGTCGGCTCACGTCGTTGCGGACGACGATCGATCGCACGCGGTGCTGCTCGATGCGCTTCGCACGCTGCTACACACTCGTTTTGGCATCGACCACATGACGATTCAAATCGAGCCCGAAGACTTCACCGATTGCGGCGAGTGCAACGTATCCGCATGAAGGCGCTGGAATCGTTCTACGTTTCGTCCAACGTTCGTCGATGTTGCGCCGGCTGCACGCTGTTCTCCTACTACGTCGATTCTTAGATCGGCCCTACGGCGACTCGACGTCTCTTGCTCGCCGACAGCACTTGTATTTCTAACGCCCGGCGCGAACAATGCGATCGTGTTGACCAGTATTACCGTTCACGAGATCATCGTTCACGAGACGCCCCGAATCATGCCGACATCTAAAGCCAAGTTCATCGACCGCGACCAGGCCCATCTCATTCACCCGCTTCACAACCGGGCGGCTCACACGAACGGTCATGTGTGGACCAAAGGCGAGGGAGCCATCCTGACCGACGCCGACGGCAAGGAGTACATCGACGGTCTCTCGGGACTCTGGAACGTGATCAGCGGGCATGGCCGCCAGGAACTCGTCGCCGCCGCCGCTGGGCAGATGCAAACCTTGCCGTACTGCTCGGGGTATGCGGGCAGCACCAATCGGCCGGCCATCGAACTGGCCGAGCGGCTCGCGGCGCTCACCTATCCCTCGATCAACCGGTTCTTTTTCACATCCGGCGGCGGGGAATCGAGCGAATCGAATTTCAAGCTGGCCCGTTCGTATTGGAAGCTCAAGGGCCGGCCCGAGAAGACCAAAGTCATCTCGCGTCAGTGGGGATACCACGGCGTCACGCTGGCGGCGATGAGCGCCACCGGCATTGGCAGTTATTGGCCCCAGTTTGAGCCCCGTGTGCCCGGTTTCTTGCACATTTCTTCCCCTTATCCGTATCGCTATGAAGCCCCGTCAGGGGTCAGTGCGGGAATCGCGGCCGCCAACGAATTGGAGCAGGCGATCATCCGCGAAGGGCCGGAAACCGTCGGCATGTTTCTAGCCGAGCCAGTACAGGGAGCCGGCGGCGTGATTGTGCCCCAGGACGATTACTTCCCGCGAATTCGTGAAATCTGTGATCAGTACGACGTACTGCTGGTCTCTGATGAAGTCATCACAGGCTTCGGCCGCACTGGGACGATGTTTGGCCTCGAACATTGGGGCGTCGAACCCGATCTCATTCAATTCGCCAAAGGTATCACCTCGGGCTATTTCCCGCTGGGTGGTATCGGCTTGAACGACGAGATCGCCGAAACCCTCGACGCTAGCGACTTGATCTGGATGCATGCCTACACGTATAGCGCGCATCCGGTGGGCTGTGCCGTGGCGCTGGCGAATATCGACATCGTCGAAAACGAAAACTTCACCGCACAAGCCGCCGAGAAAGGGGCCTATCTACTCCAGAGGCTCAAAGCGGCGATCGGCGATCATCCTCATGTGGGCGACGTGCGAGGCTTAGGGTTGATGGCGGCGGTCGAGTATGTCGAGGACAAAGCGACGAAGGCCGAGTTCCCCGCCGAGGAAAAAACGGGCATTCGCCTACACGCAGCCACTCAAGAGCGAGGCCTATTCAGCCGGCTGCGAGGGGACGTGTTCTGCATCGCCCCACCGATCATCACGCCGGAATCGACGCTCGATTCGATCGTTGAGATTATGCAGGCGGCCACCGAAGCCGTGCTCGGAAAATAGTCTGAATGTAGCGCTCAATACCCGGCGGAATTCAAGAACTGCGTTCCCGCCAAGATCGTCGCAGCGCATTGGACGGTTTCGAGGATTGCGTCGTCGGAGATGCCGAGCTTCCGTGCCTTATCAACATGACCGGACGTGCAGGGCTTACAGCCGTTTAAGTCGCTGATGGCGATGTTGATCAGTTCGACAATAGTGTCCTCGAGCGACGTGTTGGCAAACGTGTGCGCCCGCAGACCGACCGGCATTCCACCGAACAGGTCGCTGCCACTGATGTCGCGGAACTTGAAGAACGTGTTGTACATCGCACTCGTCGCGGCCACCGCTAGGATGTCCGCAATCTGACCTTCTTCCCAACCAAGCTGCCGGGCACGCCCGGTGAGAAAGTCTGTCCACGGGTCGCAGCCGTCGCGGGCACTGACAGCCAGCGCAATCGCCGACTTGGTCTTGGCATCGATCTTGCCGTCGGAGTACACGAACTTCTTGAAGTTCATGTAAAAGTCCCGCAGGAAAGCCGGCACGCGGCCGTAAACCAGGAACATTTCCGGCAAGCTCTCGGCGCCGAGCATTTCCTTGACTCGCTCGAATGTCTTCTGTGCATCGAGAGTTGCGTCAGATTCGGACACCGCGGTGATACGAGACACGGCTTTCTCCCGTTTTGACATATCAGGTTTTTTGAGCCCTGAAACGAACACTCGACAGACCGTCGGACACGGCCTGCCGAGTGTCTTGCTGTTAGAAGTGGTCCCAAGTTCCTCTGATGGGAAGCGTGTACCCTTGGTTCAACGCGTCGATTTCCACCACAACCGGGCTTTGGGGCGGCGACCACTCGCGCGGCGCCAGATGGACGACAACCAGGCTGCGACGCCATCGAATGCGATGAAGCATCAGCTGAGCGTCTCTTGACCCTTTTCCCAGTTGCAGGGGCACAGCTTGTCGGTCTGTAGAGCGTCGAGCACGCGCAACACTTCGTCGACGTTCCGCCCCACGGAGAGATCATGCACCGCCATCCAGCGCACAACGCCGTTCGGATCGATCAGATAGACGCCGCGATAGGCGATGCCTCCCTCGGCATCGAGAACGCCGTAGTCTTCCGAGAGTTTGTGAGACGTGTCGGCCAACATCAGGTATTTGAGTTGGGCGAGGTCTTCGTGCGCGTCGCACCAACCTTTGTGCGAGTAGACGCTGTCGGTGCTGGCCGTCAGCACTTCGCATTCGCGGTCCTGAAAGTCGCCCAGCGCCGAGTTGAAAGCGACGATTTCTGTTGGGCATACGAATGTGAAATCGAGAGGGTAAAAGAACAAGCAGACCCATTTGCCTTTGTAGCTCTCCAATGAGACGTTCGTGAACTGGTCGTCGCTTCCATCCTTGGCACGATCGTAGGCTTGAATTTCGAATGCGGGGGCCGGCTGGCCAATTTTGACGGTCATTGTTCCTATCTCTGCTCTTGTCTGAAAATGGAAAGTGTCAAACGGTGTTGACGTCTCCGCGACATTGCGGAGAACGTCCCTAAATCATCTAGATGGGCGCGCCCTGCCCGCACGCAGTCCTTCGTCCGCCGACGTGAAACGAATGCCAACGAAAGGCACGCGAATGCAGCGGGGCTCACTAACAACCCACCATGGGCCGCCCGCGTGCTCCACGTCGGGTACCGTGGTCGAAACTCAGCTTCGGGAACGGCTGTTATGGTCCCCACGTGAGCGTCGGTTTCAGATGGCACGTCGAAGAACTGACCGACGGCAATACCCGAAACGATATCGGGGTTACTCGTTTCGCCGTCAGTCGTGTTCCCGTATGTCCGCTACAGGCCCGGCTCAATCGACTGTAGCGTACCAGGCGACTTCTCGGGATCATCGCCTTCTTTGGCGGTACCGAATGTCGCTAGGTACAACCGGCCTTCCTTGTCGAACGTAATCGCCGTTGGCTTGTCGAGGCTGAGAATCTTCTTTGCTTCGACGGCCGACGCGTCATCTGCGCCGATCACCAACTCGAACAGACCGCCTTTGGAACTGTCCATCCAAGAAAAATCGGTCGCGTACAACTTGCCGCTGGGGCTGTAAGCCAGCCCCGCGATGTCGTTCAGGCCGGTCGTCAAGCTCTTCTTTAACTCGCCCGAAGCGGGATCGTAAAATGTTAACAGGCTATCGCCTTCGACGGTGATCTCGCCCATCTGACCGACGACAAGTTGGCTGCCATCAGCAGTAAACGTCACCGGAACAGGGGCATCGACGGTCGTGGCCACCTTGGTCGCGATCGCCGGCGTGAGTTCTCCCGGCTTTCCTTCGGCGATGACCGATTTGGCAACCCAGCCTTTTGTGTCGTCACCATTGCAGGTTACGAAAATCGCCCCGGCACCAACGGCGACGCCGTAAAAGTTTCCTTCTCCCTTGACCGACTGCTCACCGGCCTTGATCGGGCCAAGCGTGAATGCCGCTTGGTCTTCGGTTTGCCAGGGCTTGGCTCGTTCCGCGCCGATTTTATACACGCGGACGTACTCATCGCCGTCGACACGACTGCCGTCACCGACCACGAGATGCTCGCCGTCCATGAAGGCCAGTCCCAACGGTCCGATGGAATAAATCGGGCCCTTGCCATACGTGCCCGTCTGCTGGTCTTCCTGGATCTCGAACGAGTTAATGATTTCGAGATCGTTCTTCTTGGCGCGGTCCTTTTCGCCCGGCTTGTAACGATAAACGCCATACCGACTGGCGACGAACACGTCGCCCGACCCTTCCTGAATGGCGATTCCACTCGGGTTTTCGAGGTTCGTCACCAGCACTTTTGGCTTGGGTTCCTCTGCCGAAAGGGGCTGGGTCAGCAAAGCCGATATCGTTAGACACGAAATCACTACGGCGAACATGGTGAGATGACTCTTGAACATGATTTACTCGCTTTCTCTCCTTTGCGGCGTTCTCGTGTTGATGAGACTGTTTCGGTATTCTCAAAACCCTCTGATGGTTGACTTCGACCTAGAACACGACGAGTCAAAACAACCACAACCGAGTATTGAGGTGGTTCAGTATTCTCAAAACCCTCTGATGGACGGCGCTGACTCAGAATATGCCGAGTCGAAACAGCCACAACCGGGTTTTCAGTTGGCGTCTTGTGAGATCGACTCCGAGGGCCTTGTTTCGGTGGAGTTTGTTCCTGAACTGTCTTTCAGATCGTAATGAAACCCTGCCGGGATTGCAAAGCCGCAAACAGCTTCTGGTTATGTGTGTCCGCGGCGTCGAAACCACAGCCGTCATTGATCTGGATCGTGGCAAACGTCCACTCGCGTGGAGCAGAGTTCACGGAGCTTGTGGGCAAATTGTTGTCCTTCCGAACGAATGGAATGATCGGCACGCAGATCAGCCACATTCACAGAACGTTCGGATTCTTAGTCTGCTGTTATTTAGGCAGCTCCGGTGGTTCGTGAGCCGGGTAGTTTGCGCTGCTGAGCCCTTCCTTTAGGAACGTCAAAAGGTCGGCTTTTTCCTCGTCCGACAACTTAAGCGGAAAAACGTCTTCGTCGAGAAAGTCATTGGCGACGCCACCCTTGACGTAGTGTTCGACAACTTCTTCCAACGTTTTTATGCTGCCGTCGTGCATGTATGGCCCCGTTTTGGCGATCTCGCGAAGCGTCGGTGTCTTGAAACTGCCCCGGTCGCCGGCGAGCTTGCTGACCGCTTCGCGACCGATATCGGGCTTTTCGGCTTGCATGCCGATGCCGAGGTTGTGAAATCCGTTGTCGGTGAAATTCGGCCCGGCGTGGCACGAACTGCAAACGGCCTTCCCAAAGAACAGCTTCATTCCGCGCTGTGCCGATTCCGAGAGCGCCGCTTTGTCGCCGGCCTTGAATCGATCGTACGGAGCGTCGCCGGAAAGCACGGTCCGCTCATAGTCGGCGATCGCCTTGCCGATTCCCTCGGCCGTCACGTCGGTACTAAAAACAGCCTGAAACTGCTTTTTGTAGCCCTCGATGGCGTTGAGTTTTTCAACAACCTCGGGAAGCGTCATGTTCATTTCGATGGGGTTTTGGATCGGCCCCAATGCTTGACTTTCGAGGCTGCCCTCGCGGCCATCCCAGAATTGGTATTGATTGTAAGCCGTATTAAGAACCGTGGGGGAATTCCGGCCGCCTTTCGCTCCGCCGACGCCCGTCGCAAACTGCTCGCCGTTGCTGAAGCCTTTCTGGGGATCGTGGCAACTCGCGCAGGAAATGGTGTTATCCCGTGAGAGCCGTTTGTCGAAATACAGTTGCTTGCCCAGGGAAATCTTCTCCGGAGTCGAAGCATTGTCTTTGGGATATGGGACAGCGGCTAAGCCCGCCGGCGCTTCCGTCTCGGCGGCGATGGTCGCTGTGCACAGACTCGACAAGACGACGGCGCACGCCACCACGCAACAGGCGACTTGTTTCGCGGCCCAAGACGCTGAGTGAAACGTGTGGTCGTCAGTTGCTCGTTCGCTGCGATTCATAATTGTCGTCCTGTCTAGCTGCGTGGCATGGTGGCGGGACACGGTTTCAGCCGTTTCGAAGAAGTAGAAGCCGTTGCAAGACCCGGCTGTGGTGGAACTTGATTCGACACGTACAATCGACTCGTTGGGCATCAAAGGGTCTTGGGGCCGCTTCTGACTTATGTTGTCTTTTGGCGGGGCACCGTCGGTCATCGACGTCGAAGTCGCCGCGAGGGATATCCGAAAACGCTCTGTCAACGACGACATTACTTCGCACAAGCAAACGCTGATGTTTGTCTGCTATTCTTCATTCATAGGCTCTCGGATGCAAGCCACCGGCACGCGTAGGAAATGTTGTGTCAGATATCGACGCTGTTTGAGACATTGAGAACCCCCCAACATCGTCTCGTTGGTCAGTGCTTTGGCCACGGATCGGAGCAACGCCGTGCATGATTTCGACCTCTCGCCCGAACATCTCACCGACGTGCTTCAGACTGATGGGGTCATATCGCAGGCGAAGGTGACTGCGATCAGCGCAAACCAGTTCGGCCAAGAGTTCGGTTTCAACGGCATTCTGTTGCGGCTCTCGCTCGAATACGATCGAGACGAGCCGAAGGCCCCGATAACGATCGTAGCCAAATTCTCGAGGGACAAATCGCTGGCCGGAAAGCTGCACAACGAATCTCGGTTCTACCGTGAACTGTCCAGCGAAGTGGGCATTCGTGTTCCGAAGGTTTATCTCGCCGAGCCGCACATGCTATTGCTGGAGGACTTGGCTCCCCTGCAGCCGGGCGACGTCGCCGCCGGCTGCTCAGCCGCCGAGGCCGTGTTGATCGTGTCGAATCTCGCGAAGCTACACGCGTTCGGCTGGGCAAACCCGGCCTTTCATTCGATGCAGTGGCTACCGCGATGGCCGAGCAATCCGGAACAAATGTATGACCGTTTCCAGAGATTCTTCCCGCTGTTTCTGGAACGTTTTCGCGACCACGTTCCCACACACATGGTCGATTTGACCCGGATACTCATCGGTCGGCTGCCGCTGGTCGTCGAACGGCTATCTGATGCTCCCGCGACGCTGATCCACGTCGATCTGCATCTTGATAACATCTTCGTCGAACTTCCCGACACCGTCGTGCTGATCGATTGGCCCTCCGTGGCAATCGGACCGGCGGCCGTCGACGCCGCCCACTTTATTACGACATCGCTGAAAACCGAAGTGCGCCGGGAATGTGCCGACGACATTCCGGCCCAGTACGTCGCTGTGCTCAAGCAACAGGGCGTAAAGGATTACAGCGCTATCGACCTAGAGCGCGACATGAAGCTGGCCGCGCTTCGCTGCTGGGCGGGAATGGTCACCGGCTACGCTGCGGCAGATCCAGCGGGGCTCGTTCCCCGACAACGCGAGCTGCAACTTATCGAGATGGAGCGCATGGCAATCGTCGCCCAAGACTGGCAGCTGAACGAATTTCTTCTGACGCTTTGAGAGCATGCAACAATGTTCGGGCCCGCTGCAAGCTTCTACGAATCCACCGCGCGACCGGTTACGCTCAGTGTGAGATGCGGCGGTTTGCCTCCCGGCTTGAGGCGGCGCGCTTTCCACCAGATGGCACCAGCCTGCAAGAATTCGATCGACCGCTGGCCTCGCGACTTTTTCGGAATTCGGATTTCGTACGTCTTACACAGCACGACGAGTTTGTTCTCGCGGAAGCCGAACGCTTGTCGGTACGCCCATTCCCCTTTATCTCCAGCCGTCGGATCGATGGGCAGCCAGTCCCCCGACGGTAGCATGAATTCGGCCCACACGTGCCAACGGTCGTTTCCCTCGGCCCACAGGCCGACAACGGGGCGGGCGGGAATGCCCGCAGCGCGACACAGCGCCACGAACAGGGCTGCGTACTCGGTGCATTCACCGTGTCCCTGTTTGAAGCAGTACCGCGCGCCCTCGACATCAGGAAGGATCTGGTATTTCGTATGCTCGATGACCCAATCGTACGCCTGCCGCGCGAATTCGAGCGGACCTTGAGCGCGATCGGCAATTTCCTTCGCCGTTCGTTTGATGTCGGCACTCTTCGCCTCGATTTTCTTCTCAGGCCGCGTGAACGTGCGAAAGTCGCGGTCCTGCTTGTACTCGCCCAATTCCGCTTCATTCAGACGCTCCCAGTCGACGGTGATGGACCTGCTCTTGACGGTGTAATTCAACTCGACGGAAAGGCTCTGCCCGGGCCTCGGTACGGACTTCGACTTGAGCAGGACCGCCACGGTTGCCTGAGACATCACGTCGGTGCGAACCGGCAATTTCGGTTGAATGACCAATCGCTCGACCGTCTGTTCGGGGCAATCCATCGGAACAGGCAGCCAAAGTTCCAGAGACGAGAGGTCCGCGTCGCCGGTGGCTAGCGACGCCCGATGCGTGATCTCGTACGACTGTTCGTTGCCGTAATGAACAACGCCATCGCCCGGATTGTCATCCTTGCCCAGCACTGGGGAGAACCGGCCGAGAAGTGATACACCGGCCAGGCAGAGCGCATCGCGCCTTGTCATGAGATCTTTTGTCAATTCGCACCCTCACTGGCCCGCCGGTCCATTATATGCACACGGTCGTCGCTGGAAGCCGTCCAAAACCCAGTTGTGGCGGGTTTTGACTCTAAAGACAAATGGTTCATGTCGTCTATCGGAGGGTTTTGCGACTACGTCAATCGCATAGGTTTGTCGGCGTCGTCGACACATTCTTCAGTAGACGCTGATTAGACCGGTTCGACATCGAGCCAATTGTCGCCCGTCTTGACATCGACAATCAGCGGTACTCTCAGCGGGAGTGCCTGTTCCATTTCCTGCTTAACCAACGTGATCAACGCCTCAACTTCATCGGCGGGAACTTCGAAGACCAATTCGTCGTGAATCTGCAGAAGCATCTGCCCCGGACGTTTTTCATCCTCCAACCGATCGTGAATGTTGATCATCGCCTGTTTGATGAGGTCGGCGGCCGAACCTTGAATGACGCTGTTGATGGCCGTTCGTTCGGGCATGTTCCGCTGCCGACCCGTCGTCGAACGGATGCCCGTGATGGCGCGGCGACGCCCGAGAATCGTTTCCGCATAGCCCTTCGTCAGCACATCTTCCAACAGCTGCTGGAAGTATTGATCGACCTTCGCGTAACGCTTGAAGTAATCTTCAATGAAACAAGCGGCCTCGTCCTGGCCAATGCCGAGTGTCGCTGCCAATCCGAACGGGCTTTGGCCATAGATCACTCCGAAGTTGACTGCCTTGGCGACGCGTCTCATGTCGGAGTCGACGGCGTCGGCGTTGACGCCGAACACCTCGGCGGCAACCGCCGTGTGAATGTCGGCTCCTTCGCGAAAGGCCGCTTGCAGAACCGGGTCGTCGCTAAAGTGCGAGAGCATCCGCAGTTCGATCTGAGAATAGTCCGCGCACATGAACTTCCAGCCCAATTCCGAGGGAATAAAGGCCCGGCGAACGCGGCGGCCCTCTTCAGTCCGGATCGGAATATTCTGCAAGTTGGGGTCACTCGAACTCAACCGGCCCGTTGCCGCGACGACCTGATTGAACGAGGCATGAATTTTCCCTGTCTCGGGGTTGACCATCTCGGGCAAGGAGTCGAGGTAGGTTCCTTTCAGCTTCGAGAGCCGCCTGTGTTCCATAATGAGCGCCGGCAACGGATGTTGCGACGAGAGCCGTTCGAGCACATCCTGGTCGGTACTCGCTCCAGTTTTCGTTTTCTTGACGACTGGCAGCTTTAATTCGTCGAAAAGCACGACACTGAGTTGTTTGGGAGAATCGATGTTGAACTCATGACCGGCCTCGGCATAGATTTCTTCGATCAACTCATCGAGCCGGGCACCCGCCCGTTCGCTCTGTCGGCCCAATTCCTCAACATCGACACACACACCACGAAATTCCATGTCAACCAGAACACAGATCAGCGGACGTTCCAGATTCCAATAAAGTTCCCAGAGTGACTCCTCCTTGAGGGCGGCCGCGATTTTCTGGGCCAACTGCCAGGCGACGTCGGCATCCTCGGCCGCGTATTCGGCCGCTTTGTCGACATCGACCTCGAACATCTTCTTCTGCGTTTTGCCGCGCCCGATGAGTTCGCTGATGGGAATCATCCGGTGGTCCAGATACCGGGAGGCGAGCGATTCGAGATTGTGGCTGCGGGCTCCCGCGTCGAGCAGGTAATCGCCCACCATCGGGTCGACGCCGACGCCGCGCAACTCCACACCCGCGCGACGCAACACCTGCATGTCGTATTTGATGTTCTGATTGGCGATTTCCACGTCAGGGTCTTCGAGCATCGGCCGAAAGGCGTCGAGCACCTTGTTCGCATCGAGCGTCTTTTGCCCCGGGGGCCCATCGACGGGCAGGTAATAGCCGTGCCCCGCCTGCCAACTGAAGGCCCAACCGACAATATCGGCTTGCGTCGCGCGCAGGCTGGTGGTCTCGAGATCGACGCAAAACGACTTCTGATTCGTGAGAGACTTGAGAAATGCTCCGAATTTTCGCTCGGTGTCGATTGTCTCCCAGACACGCTCGACCGAAACCGTCTCGGCGCTTGGGCTCGCGCTATCGCTCATCTGCTCGGCGAACCTGCGGAAGCCGAATTCCTGAAATAGGCCGAAGAGTTTCTTTCGGTCCGGCGCTTGAACGCGGGCTTGTTCCCAGTCGATATCGAGCGGTAGGTCATTTTTTAGGGTAACGAGCCGACGGCTCATGCGCGCCTGATCGGCGAAGTTTTTCAAGTTCTCGCGGAGTTTTTCCCCCGGAGCCTGATCGGCATTGGCGAGAACTTCATCAAGCGTCCCAAACTTGTCCAACAACGCCTGAGCCTTTTTCGGCCCGACCAGCGGCACACCGGGCACGTTATCGACGCTGTCGCCCACCAATGACTGGAAGTCGATGACTTGATCGGCGCGGATTCCCCAGTCCTCGGCGAGCGCTGCCTCGTCCATGAACGTGTCTTTGCGAACGTTGTAGACCTGCACCTGTTTACCAAGCAGCTGACGCGCGTCTTTATCACTCGTCACTACTCGAACATCAAAACCGTCCTCGACAGCCCGGCGGACCAGGGTTGCGATGACGTCATCGGCTTCCCAGCCGTCGGATTGGATGACCGGTGTTCCGAAACCGGCGATCACGTCGACAATCATGGGAATCTGCGGACGCAGATCTTCGGGCATCTCGCTTCGATTGGCCTTGTACTCGGGGTACCATTCGTTGCGAACGCCCGGGCCGGGAGAATCCATCGCGCAGATGAGATGAGTGGGCTGTTTCACGTCGCGAATGGCTTGTAGGTCGCGGGTGAAGCCGAATACCGCGTTGGTGGGCTGCCCCTTCGGTCCGGTCATCGCGGGAATACCGTGATAGACCTGGAAGATCAGCGAAAACGAGTCGATAATGTACAAAAGACTATTCATGAGAGGATTGGCCATGAGGATTGGGGTCCGCCCAACCCTCATTATGCGTCTTGGGCCGCTCGAACACCATGTTCGGCAGCGGGTGAGTCGCTGGAAGTGATATACTTCTTGACACGGCCCTATCTCCTTTTAGACTGGAAAGATAAGTGTTGGAAGGTTTTCTGCCAAGGCACGCGGGCCGTTCGCTCGATGGTGGCTTGGGGAATGTCCCGAGAGTGAACCTCGCCTCCGGCTGTCAACGCGCCGTCTCGTCACGCCGGCTGACTCGTCGCGTCGGAAGTGCGCAACGGTTCGATTTCGTTTCGCTGATTCCTCCGAAGGGTTTCACGAAACACTGCCTAGCGTGTTGTAATTGCCCGATGACAATCTGTTTGACAAATCCTGTTGCCGCTCTCGTGGGGGTATAGAAGATGGCGTCCGCTAACAATCAAACTGGCTTTCACATCGCGTTCATCGTGACATTTGTCTTGATGGGCCTATTCATAACGATGTGGTACATCTCTTCCGACGAAGCGGCAGAGTTACGGGCGCAGGTCACGACTCTCAAGACCGAAAACAGCAACTACGATTCTGTCGCGAAAGAACGCGCCGACATCATCGATCAGATGAAAGGAGTGATCGGCACCAAAGCCACCGAAGCAGGCGATGTGACCGATCCAGAGCCGGGAACAACATTCGGCGACATGAATTTTGCCATGAGTGAGAACGGTACCGACCCGCCTCAGCAGACAATGATCGAAACGATCGTGATGGTGAGCCAGGAACGCGACAACGTGACTCAGCAACTCAATTCGCTTCAGAGTGACGTCGTCGACTATCAACAGGAAATCAAGAGCCTCAAAATGGAGTCGCAGGTTCGAATCGACGCTTTCGAAAATCGCGCCAAAAAGGCCGAGCAGGATCTCAACGAGCGTATCACGGTAACGGCCACGATCATCAAGAGCGGGCAGGACACAATTGCTCAGCTTCGCGCTGATAAGCGAGGATTGCAGGATGACCTCAATCGAACAAAGGGTGAATTTGACGAGGTGCAGACTGAGTTGGAAGGCCAAGTCGATGTTCTGACGGTTCGCAACATCGATCTACAAAACCAGATACAGGAGGTACGCAAGGTCAGCTTCGAAATCCCCGACGGCAAAATCAGCCGAGTCGACCATGCGCGAGGCCTGGTGTGGATCAATCGCGGTTCGGCCGATAAACTCCGACCGCGGACAACGTTCAGCGTCTACACTAAGGCACATTCCGGCGTGGCGCGTGGCGGCGAGGATATTAAAGCCTCGATCGAAGTCACTCAGGTTCTTAATTCGCACCTGGCTGAAGCCCGAATCCTTGCCACCGACATTCGTCGCCCCGTTTCACCCGATGATCCGATCTACACACCGATCTGGAGTCCTGGACGCGCGCAACACATCGCGATGATTGGCCTGGTCGCCTTTGACGGCCACAAGGATGACGACCGGGATCGCTTTCACGAAATTCTGAAAACGGTCAATGCCGTTGTTGACTGGGAGGTCGGCCCCGACGGACTGCCGACAGCGGAGTTTGCCGACCTCAATATGGAAGCCGAGATCGACATCAACACGCGATTCCTGGTTGTCGGACAGATCCCCGATCAGACCGATGCGGCCACCGACGAGGAAGTCGCGTACGCAAATGCTATTCAAGTCGAGTTGATCAAGCTTGAGCGAATCGCCAGGCAGCAAGGCGTGACAATTGTCAGTCTGCCGAACTTCCTGAATTACATCGGCTTTTCCTCGACTCACCGCACATTCGTACCCGGTCAAGAAAGACCCTACACGCTCAAAAACGGCTCCCCCGCGTCTGGCGTCAATGCGGCAGGAGTCGGTCGGTACTCAAGCGGTACGGTTTCCGGATTGTATACGCGTGGACGCCATCTGGTTCGCCCAGGAGAAACGGGCAACCTGAAGAAGGTCCGGAAGAAATGACCTTAGTAACGCCAGCTGGTCAAGCGCGCCCTGCTAAGATACGCCGCAGCACGCGGCATTGAAACATGCCGCCGTATACTCATCCATCGTTGCGCCGAGTTAAAATCTCCGGGACCGGCGAGAGTTGTGAGCCGAGCGCGGGCGACCGCGCGACTTGTCCTCTTACGGCCCGCGTGTTTTCCGCCAGTGCCTCGAGTCGGTTCCGGCGCGATTCGATGTCGCGACACGTTTGCTCAAGCGCTGGGAACAAACCTTGCGAGAGGCGTTGTTGGGCAAGCTCGAGCGCGAGTTCTTCGATCTGCTGGTTCAATCCCCGTCGCAGCCTCCTCGTGAATGCCATTAGCAGCACTCCGGACCACAACAGGAAGAAGACGCCCGCCGATATGTAAAAATCGATCGGCAAGAGCGGAACCGGCACGGTCGACGTGCCGCCGAACATGTCGCGCAGAAAGGTGTCATAAAAGAAGTTCTTGCCCACCCGAAACAGAACAAAAGCGACGTACGCCATGAACATCACTTCGTAAACGGTGCGGACGGGGAGACGTGAATTCCGCTCAGCCAACGTGTCGATCACTCCGTCGACTCGGCGTCCCGCGTCTTCTAAGAATTGGTCCTCAACGCGAGCCGCCTCGCTTCGAAGCCGATCCAGAGACGACAGATTTGCGAGGTCGGGGTCGAGTCGGGCTGTTTTAACATATCCGGCAACCACGAATTGCGCCTCGCTTAGCGCGTCGTCTTCCAGGCCGAATGCCCCCACCCGCTTCATTCGCAGCTCGGCGTCGCGTTCCTGACGCCGCGACTTTAGCCAACGAACGCCTTGCAGGCTACCGATCAATGCCATTTGAGCGGAATTCCGCGCCCGAAATAGCCCTAGGCTGGCGACGAAGTTTCCCAGACCGCTGTAAAGACGAAGCATCGATGAGAACGGACTGAACCCCCAAATCTGAGTAACCGACCCGATCAGCCGCCGCTCCCACAAATTCCGGCTGAGTCGTAGTTCACCAGTTAACTGGTCAGCCATGTTGCCAACGAGTTTGCGTCGCTGGTCTTCCAGAGCCGCTTCAAGTTGTTCGACGGCCTGCCAATCGCCGGCCAATGTCGATCGGCAGCGTTCAAGCGCCGCGTTGATCAGATCGACCAGATTGGCGCGGCGAATGAGAATCCGCTGTGAAGCGGCCAAGTGCGATGTGAGCAGTTCCTGGAGTCGGGCGAAATCACCCGAAGGGCGCTGCTCCGCCAATTGCTCGCGGAGGGCGCGAAGCGAATCAACAAAAAACATTTCTGGAACGTCGTAGTGCCCAGACAACTGTTGTCGCCAATCATCCCGCACATCTTCGTCCAGATCGGCGTGCGTTTGCACAAACAGCAGCCGGCAACCAGTCGCCGCTTGACCAAGTTCCTCAGCGACGCGGGCGGAACGGTACTTTTGCTGCGTTGACGTGTAAATGAGCACATCACAGTGCGGCAAGAGCTGTCGTAATCTTTCGAGATTGCTGCCGGGCGACTCCTGCTCACTGGTGTCCGGGTCGGGGCAATCGACGATGACGAGATCACGCAGTAGTGGTGATTCGGCCGTAACGACTTCGAAGTCATCCAGCGGCAACCCCAGGCTTTCCAAGTCTGCCTGCGCTGGGGCGATCAGAACGGGGCGCGTCGTCGTTGGCCGCTGCCGGCCAGCTTGTGTGCATTCGCGACCGACCAATGCGTTCACCAGCGTGCTCTTGCCCGTTCCCGTACCGCCGAACGTGGCGACGACTAACGGCGACTCGAGACGGACGCGCAGCACCTCCGCCCGAGCGAGCAGTCGTCGTACGAGTGCCTGAGCGGCTTCCATCGGCTCCCACGGGGAATCGGGTTCGGCCCACCGCTCGAGCCGACTGACGAGTTCATCGACACGGGCGAGCAATTCTAGCTGGGCGATCTCGGGCGCATTCACGTGGCGGCCTCTTCAAGTTCGTTTTTCATGTGTTCTTCCAGCGTGCCCAACGCGGCCCGTACCTCTTCGAACACTTCAGAGTGTTGAACGTCGGCTGCTGCCCGCAGGTCCTCCGGCAACGTGCCCAACAAGTGCGCCCGCAGCGCTTCGACCACCCAGGCAGCCCGACGTTGCGTAAATCGCGACTGCAACCTCTGAAACTTCGCTTGTAGGAAACCGCTGCCTTGACCCGCGGCGCCTGAGACGGCGGTCTCACCGGCGACCGCGGCGGCCGTCCCTCCGGCGAAGTTAGCCACAACAGGAATGACGGCCTGGGTGGCGGCATCGGCGACCAACGGAGCAACGACTTCCCCCGCCGGACCCCAGCCCATTGTAAACAGCACGACGCTCGTCATGGGCCGCACCGCAGCCGAGATGTTGTTCAGTTGACGATAAAACTTGTACGCGTCCGGGCTTCCGGCCTTGAACTCTTTCATCTGGGAGGCAACCACCTCTTCCAACTCGTCTGCCAGAGGAATCTGTTCGTGTTGCTGACGCAAGTTTTCCAGAAGTTGCTCTCGCGATTTCCCGGCGAGACGTTCATTGAAATGGGGACGCAACAGTTCGCTTCCCGACTCGCTCATCCAAGTCAGCTTGTCAAAGACCTCCTCGACGGCCCTCAACACGGCAGACCATTCCTGACGGCGATAGCTGTCCAAAGGCGGAACCTGCTCCGCGCCGAGCTTCGATCGCGCAAACCGGACCGGCCACAGAACACCGCTACTGAGCGTGTCATAAAATGAATCAACCCGGCTGGCCCAGCCCTCGTGTTGTTGCTTCCACCATTTGCGAATTTCCTTGACCAACAGCTTCGTCGGGATAACGGGCCAATCGTGAATCTTCACCACGCTTTCCGACGAGAGCCGACCCGCGGCCGCTTCAAACGCGGCGCTTGTCTGTTCGATCTCTTTCAAATATGCCGGCGCGCCGGTCTCACGGTCAAGAAGATGCCGCAGCGTGCCACGTAGCGACCGCAGCTTGACCTCGGCAAAACGCAGCCGCGAAAGATCGTCCGTTAAGCTACGGGGCACGTTCTCCCCGCCGGCAAGCACGGCGGACGTGGTGCCTGTTCGAGGCCATTGACGTTCGTAGAAACTCAACCGGTTTTCCTCGGCCGCCCGGCGATCGTTCGGGGCGATGTAGACGAACTCCGGGAGAATTCCCGTCTCGGTGCAGAACGTTTCGAGCCAGAGCGGCCAGTATTCCTCGTCTTCGGGCAACTCGCACTGATTGAATACGACGATGACGGCAACGTCATCAGCCGCCGCGGTACGGAAAAACTGCTTGACCGCCGCATCGTTGTACTTCTGCTGCGTCAAAACGGCGATCAAAACGTCAGCACAGCGGCGAATGTTGTCAGCTCGTTCCCAATTAATCTGCGCATCGCCGTCGATGTCGGGCGTATCGAGCACAAGCAGGTTCTCGGGCGTCTGCTCGCATTCCTGCCAATACAGACAATGCTCGGCCCGCTCCCGCAACGGCTCATCCGGATGAGTCCATTGCTTGAGAGCGAAATCCTGAAAGATTTCCGGCAGACTGTGTTCGTCGCCAAAACCGGGAGGAATCAGACAAACTGGGTTTTTGGTGCCCGATGCCAACGGATGCGTCGCGCTCGCGCGGCTCCCGGCGATGTGGTTGAAGACGACACTCTTTCCAATGTTCGTCCCGCCAACCACGGCAACGACCAAGAACGCGTCGTCCTTGAGTTGTGGCGCCAGTTTTCGCCGTAGCGACTCGAACCACTCCCGACGTTCGAGCGGCGCAACGCGCAACATCACGGCGGCACGCTCGAGCCTAAGCACTGCCGCGTGCAACCGCCTGACTGCGTTGGAACATTCGCTCAGCACAATCGACATTGCAAACACTCGACTGCCGACGCCCAAACCACGCTTCGATCACTCGGTTCGGGTCGACCGAAAGGAAATTCAGCGCCCTGTGTAGGACGACGTTGCTCCGCACGTGTCAGATCAGCTTAGGCGGCGTTTGGGGCCGCGTTCGAAGACGTGCTGTCAACAACGTCCATTGTAGCAGATCGCGCCGGCCGTCCCCATCACGCCGTTTGACACGAAACGAGCCCGTGCCGCCGCTTGAACGCAAATCGCCACGTTCGCTATTCGCCGATAACCGGGATTTATTGACACGTTCCGGCCCAGCCCCTAGATTGGGCGGCACGCGCCGACTCGGGTGCTCAAAGGCGGTTTCGATCGGCATCCGATTCGGCCGGCTGGTGAGCACGCCGGAAGCGTATTGGGGCGATTAGCTCAGTTGGCTAGAGCGCCACGTTTACACCGTGGATGTCGGGGGTTCGAGTCCCTCATCGCCCATTCGGCAACAGGCCTCAAAGCAGCAAGCCCCTCGCAGTGCGGGGGGCTTGGTATGCTCTGTTGTTACACGTTTAACTCTGCTCGCGCGGACTTGGAACAACACAGGCGAGGCCCGAGTGAACGAGCCGCTCGCTGTGAGGCCCGGTGGACGTGATCAATAGATCAGCGAGAGAAACGCCGTCGTGCGGTTGTCGAGCAAGTCTTCACGGCCGGTGACCGGGAACTCGTAAGCCGCTCCCAGGTGGACATGCTGACTGAGCACATAGGTTCCGCCGACCGCCATCGTCGCGACGTAGTTGCCTGCCACGTCGCCGGCACCGAGATTGATCAGGTCGCCGCCTTCCATATTGACGCCGGGCAAGCGCCGGCCGCTCTTGGTGTAGGTGATGCCCGTATGTTCGCACACAAAGTAGAGCCGATCGGTCAGCATGTAGTCCAGATGCAAACTGTAGTGCATCCAGGTGCTTTCTTGATTGTTGTTGTTCGGCTGGTGGTAGCCCACGTTGCCGATGAAGTGCGCACGTCCTAGTTCTTTACCGGCCGACAAGAAGAAATTCCACATGCCGTCGCCATTGCCCTGGAAGACGTCGCGGCTACCATTCGACCATTCGTAGATCACGCCGCCGCTCATGATGAACTGATTGCAAGGATCGCGAACGATGACGTATTTGATTCCTGCGGACAGATCGCCCCAGCCTTCTTCGTTGGGGCCGGAATCGGGTTGCAGCGTGATGTAGCCATCCTTCTGGGCGATGATGGAGAACCGCTCGTTCAAAGCCACGCTGGCCTGCGCTGCGTACAATTGATAATCGCCCCCAGCCAGAATCGAATTTTCGGGAATCATCTGGTTGAGGAACAAGACGCGCAGCCGGGTCATCGAGCGCGGATCAACGAAATAGCACGGGTTTGTGATCGGTTCGATGAATCGGCAAAACGCGTGGTCACTGCGGAATGCACAGCCGTTACAACCGCATCCGCAACCGTTGCCACAACCGCCGCAGGCGCTTTCGCAGCCGCAGGCCGTTTCGCAACAACCGCTGACGGCGTTGCTGAAGTCGTCACTTTGTACCAGCTGTTCGTGTCCGATCAGATCCATGGCGGCGGATCGATCGCCCGCCGGTGAACCGGACAACGCCTGTGTGTGCGCCGCCGAAGCGGGAATGAGATATGACTTGTGATCTTGGGCTTGCGAGCTACGAGTCATTGTCCCGCCCACGAGCGACAATGCGAACAATGCACAACACGCGTTCTTCATCCCGATTCCCTTCTGGTTTCAATGGGATCTCTAGAGACGCCGTCCGCGCCGGCAAGACTCCGTCTGCTCGTCTGTTTGTTCTGGTTGCGACGCCGGTCGATTCGACATCAGTGTTCGCACGTCGCTGTCTACTGCAAATCCGATCACGTCCGGTCGCAGCAGACGAATCTCTGGGCGAATGTTCAGCGTGCAAGTGGTGTGCTTCGTTCGTTCACACCCGGATTTTTCGTGATTGCCGTCGTTCGCGTCTGTCGCGGATGGCGCGCGGTCTCTTCGACAATAACACCCTTAGTGTCGGCTGGTTCACGACGCACCATTCGCCTCCCAGGCAAAAACCGGTTAGGCGATCAAGGATGTCTTTGCGATGATGTTGTCACAGCCAAAGAGATGAATTTGTAGGGGAATCGGGGGACACTCGTTGGGCACATCACATGGCCTCTTCGCCAGCGTCTTGGTCGATCAATTCGCGAACGATTGTACCGTCAACCTTGCGGCAATGGGTTAGACAAGATCAAACTGAACGCAGGCACCTTGGCCGCTTGTGCAGTGTTGTTTGCCAAGCCGAGAATATTAAAGTGGTGATGCGACTGGAGATCTCTGCCGGTGATTTCTGCGCTCGTTCTTCTGTCGCCGCGTGTCTAGGAATCCGAATAGACGTTGAGAAGCCAATTCAATGAGAGAGAATTCGACGTAAAAGGCGCCGCGCGGAGTGCCGCAATCGATATGCGAAATACGAGGACGACCAACAACAGACCGAGCGAAAAAGCCCCCATCGAGCCCCTTGGAAAACTGCCATGACTGAGCCGCGAAACGTTTTCGCCGACGTTCCCGCCGAACTGCCGGAGGAACTTTCGGAAACGCTTGTCGAGAGCTCATCCGTCCGCATCGAACGGATCGTCTCTACGGGACACGCCTCGCCCGATGGTTTCTGGTACGACCAAGACGACAACGAATGGGTGGTCGTGCTCAAAGGAGCCGCGAGACTGGAATTCGAGGGAGAGGGCGAATCGATCGAGTTCGCCTCGGGCGACTTCGTCAACATACCGGCTCACACAAAGCACCGGGTCGAATGGACGACGCCCGGTGAACCGACCGTCTGGCTGGCGATTCACTACACGTGAAACATGGTCAGGCGGTGGCGGAATATGCAGGGAAACGCGAATCCGAGATCGCGCCGTCGACACGATCTCCAAGGAATTCCAACGACTCACCGAATCGGGGCGCCGGAATCGTCGGCCCACTTAAGAACGGAAACTGTCACGATCCACCGCTGCTGGATTTCGACACCCGCTCGCCGCTCTAAACGGCCTTTCACAATCACCCGCTTACCGTCAAGTTGGCCGGCGATCCTTGGCATCTGAGCGTTTTTCAAATCCAATTCCCAGGTGATTCCGTTGGCGGTCACCGTTGTGCCTGTCGTTTCTCCGCCGATTGCAATGACGTTCGCGTTGAGCCGGCCGACAATCTCGACATCGATTCGGTTCGACGCCGCTTTCCCCTTCAACGGCTTCCCGTTGACCGACTTCACGCCGTCGCGACTCGTCCGGTGCAGCAAGTAACCGAACCCTGGCCCGCCGATCTTCGTTCCACCGACGGCAAAGCGCAAATCGCCATCAGCGCCTAATGTGGGCTTCAAGATCACCAAGTTGGGACCGGAAACGGTGCCGACGAGTACCAACTCTTTCTCAAAGTTCACGTTCGGCACATCTTCACCGGGCCGCCACGCAGTCCACAGATTTGTCCACGTTTTAGCGTCGGCAATGAACCCGTTTTGGGGAACCAACTTTCGAAGAGAGGCATCCGCATGTTTCCCCGACCAGCGACTCGCCGATTCTAGAGACTTGGAGGCCGAAGTTACGGAGACGAGTACGCTTATGCTGACGATCAAGCCAAGAGCGGCAATCTTACGGGGCATGATTGGGTTCCTTTGACTCAGTGTTCCAAAGCAATCTGTCTGCCCTAAGACGCATCGAGGGGAGAAAAGTTCCCCCGCGTTCTCGATGAAACAGTGCCCAACTCGCGTGCTCCCGTTCTGGCGACACTCTTTCTAGACGACGTACCCGGTCATGCCACATACGCCGGGTGGAATGGCCGTTCATCGCCTACAATCGGTAAAGACCAACAGCACATGGATCGTAAACTGACAGACACCGCCGACCGCAGGAACTCGGAAATTGTCGCCAAATTCTGTTAACCCGCCCGCGTGAACTGCGGTTAACACCGTGGACACACTTGGTGAAACAGAAAGGCTCCACCGTGAAAATTCCCGTTATTCGAGGCGTCATCGACCGTCGCATGCTGATCAACTTCCGCGTCGATCCCGATGTATTGTCCCACGTGCTGCCTTTTCCGTTCCGTCCGAAGGTTGTTAATGGCCACGGGGTCGCGGGCATCTGTCTCATTCGGCTTAAGCACATCCGTCCACGATTCTTGCCGAGGTTCGTCGGACTTTCGTCCGAAAACGCGGCTCATCGCATCGCCGTGGAGTGGGACGAAAACGGCCAAACGTGCGAGGGAGTCTACGTTCCCAGAAGAGACACATCGAGTTGGTTGAACTCGCTGGCCGGTGGAAGGCTGTTCCCCGGTGTTCATCACCACGGCCGCTTTCAGGTTCGAGAAGAGAATGGCGACTACAACGTCCGGTTCGATGGCGACGACACACACGTGGCTGTCAACGCAACGATCTCGCCGACATTTCCCACGACGTCGACGTTTGGATCCCTTCGAGAAGCGTCCGACTTCTTCGAAGCCGGTTCGCTCGGATACTCGGCAACGAAAAAGTCCGGTGAGTTTGACGCATTGGAATGTCGCACATTCAACTGGCGCGTCGATCCACTGGATGTCACTCACGTCGAGTCGAGTTTCATCGACAATCGAGCTCTGTTCCCGAACGGGTCCGTCGAATTCGACTGCGCCCTGTTGATGCGGGGAATCGAACACGAATGGCGCGGGCAGCCATTGATGAACGCGGGGCGGGGAACGCAAGCGGCACGAGAATTCTCGTCACGGCTTTCGACCGGTACGTAACAACTCCGTTACCGAAGTCTCAGATCGGCTGCCTCGGGGCAACTTTGCGCCCCCACTCGAAGAGGTCAGTACCGTCGTGAAGGCTGCTAGTTGGGCCGACGATTGCCGACGGGAATCGTTCTCTGCAAACCTCATTTTACGCGACTCACTTCCGTTTCCGCCGTCGCTCCATGACGACGAGGCCGACGGCTCCCAACGCAAAGAGCGCGACGCTGGAAGGTTCAGGGACGATCGGCGGATCGCCTTCGACCGGAAGAGACGAAAGCGAAAAAAAGTCTCTGAGAACCGGCGGATCGTTGATTGCCACGATGCCGGTTGTGCCCGCGCTTCTTCCGTTGACGGCAGCGTGCATTTCATATTCGAAGCTGAGCACATCGAACGGGTCGGCCTCGCCGAGGCTGACAACCCCCACCAACGCCGGGAACTCGACCGTAACTGTGCGGATGAAATCGCCGGCGCTAAACACTTCGCTCACTGTGGGAGCTAACAGCCCGCTGACGTCGACGCCCGGTTCGGGCGACTCGGCGGACAGATTGACAAACACGTCGGCCAGCGGTGTGAAAAAGTCACCGTGGGTCCGCGCGTCGAAATCGAACACGTTCGTGCCATCCACCTCCAAAGTGACGAAGAGATTGCCGCTGATCCCCTCGAAGGGGAATTCCAAATTGGTGCTGTATTCCATAAGCGAAGGCGGCATGAAGAATTCCAAGAAAATCTCGCGCCGCTCCGACGAGAGGTTGATCACGTCGCCCTCAAACCTCGCCGTGCTGAAACCCAGATTGCCGGCCGAGCTGAACGAGAACTCGTCGTCGAAGAAGGCATTGGCGCTGATGTCGGTGAAGCTGGAGCGGGCGGCCGTGCGGGCGACGGGCGTTGCCGGCGAGCTCGCAGTCGCCCCCGAAGCGGCCGCGCTGTCGATCGCGCCGTCTGTTTCGCTATTTACAATGACGTCGGACGTGAATTTCGAGAAGGCGAACTGCCGGGTCTCGGAGAAAACGATCACGTCGGCGAAGACGATAGACCCCGTCTGAAGCATCACCATCAGAACGACCAAAGCTGTAAAGACGCGTACGCGCGACACAAGGTTGCCCGGCGGCAGCCGTTTGACGTCCAAATTCTCCAGCATCACCGTCCCGCTCCCTTCGTCGTCCCGCTTCACTGCCAGGCGTTTGGCTTATCGATGACTGGGCGGTTTCGCGCTCGCCGCCGGCGCCTGCGGGCATAACCCCAAAGGCCGACGGTACCCAAGCCGAGCAGCACAATGCTGGAGGGCTCGGGGATGACGAGGGCGTCGAAAGTATATGTGACGGTCAGCGAACTTCCTGAGACGGAGGCCAACGCCGAGAAGACCTCGACCGGCTCATCGATGTCGAAGAGAAAATCAGGGTACGACTCGGTCAACGTGACCGTCTCGGGTACTCCGGGAGCAGACGCCGTAAACAAGTCCAGGTCCACTGCCAGAGGCGGGTCTGTTGACGAAAGGACGGCCGAAACGGGGATGTCAATCTCCGTTGGATCGGCATCTGGATCAAACGGGCTTAGAATGAAGGGGACCGACCCGTCGAGAGATCCATCAAGCAACACCACGTCATCCGGGCCGATCAGCACGGCGTCGATTGCGGCTGTGAGCACCACCGGCAGAGGCTCATCAAGAAAATTTACTACTGCGACGGTCACCTCTCCACTTCGCGAGAGCTCGAATCCGACGGACGTCAGAGTGCCCAGCGCCGGGTCGAACGCATCGACCTCAATCGTCGCGGCTCCCGGGACCGGATCGACCTCGGGAAGTGGATCAAACACAAGGACAATCGTTTCAGCGCTGGCCGAGCGGAGAAACATCGGGCCGACGACAAGCGCGATCGCTGCCAAGCATGGCAAGACTATCTTCTTCATGGCCGATGACCTCCGAAGATTTGGTGACGGATTCGTCAGTCTAATTTCAGATCGCAGAGACACAGCAGCCGCAGAACGGCGGGAGCCAAGAACGTCATCCACCTGTCCGTCTGGTTCCACAATGCAGTTCTCAATTCAGCCTGTCAAGAAAAAGTCGGGCCAATTGGCCAAGTTCCCCCAAGTCATCCCGGATCGGTTTTCGTTCGACGAAACGCCGCACATGCCGCAATTGCAACAGCACGGCATAGGAGAGAAAGGCTGCCTGCGGAACGCCGACGGGTCACGTTCATTGATGATGTCGACGCCGAGACATCTTCTGTTCTACGAATCAGCATCCGGGTGAACCACGAAACGCCGGAGCCAGACGATTGCCAACGGGAATCGTGTTCTGAAAACCCTATCTTACGCCGCCCGATTGTGCTGACGTGTCGGTGGCTGGTAACTCGGGCGAGATATCGCATGTGTTCTTGGGGCATTCTGTCCCCTCCGTCGCCGATGCCAGGCCCTGCCAATCGGGTTGAACCGCTGAGTCAGCCGGGCGAAACGCCCGACGAATCTCACCATTCGAAAACAAGAACGCACCCGGCAATTGAAAGACATCGCCCTTTGGCCAACCCGGAAGGTGGCCTCGAAGTAGCGTCGCTTTGAAGCCTCGCCACCAAATGCGCGGACCGATCACTTGGCTGGCCGTGCCGCTTTCCAGCCCGAACGCCCCGTACAGTCGTCGCTCGGGATCGCTCACGCGGTCGACGCCATCCATGCCGTACCGTTTGAACAGCGCAGCAGCATCGGCGTCGTTCATCATGTGCACCAAAACGATCTCGACGCCCAGCTCCGCGATTGCCGCCCGTTTTACGGACAGTTCCGCAAGCGCCTCTCGGCAGAACGGACAGCCCGAATGCCGCAGAAACACGACCAACAACGGCGAGCGACGAGACAGCGTCAACAAGTCGTCGCCCCGCTGAGTTCGGCTCGCATCGAACGTCTGTTGGCTGATCATTACGAGATCGTAGCCGTAACGTGCCGTCGTTCACAAGCAACGGTCTACTAAGCGAGCCGCCGGCTCGGGAAAGTCGACCAGTCTAGCTGGGTGCCGCGCGCTTCACACGTAGTGAGTGGCGCAGATGCCTTCCATCAGCCAGCTGTTGGCGTGCGAGAGCATTTCAGGCGAGACCTCGTGGCCGGCGTCGTAGGCGCGGGTGGAGACGTCGATGCCGGCAGCATGCAGCAGCCGTCCGGCGCGAACGACTTCGGTAATGGGCATTCGTTTGTCGCGTACTCCCGCACCGATGAGCATCCGCTGGCCCGACAACATGCGATAACGAGCCAGCAAGTTCTTCT
>Ga0315336_1001324_pt1 | contig 49942 bp, 48 predicted proteins | sample ASW5metaG_FD_204512 | JGI IMG/M metagenome (GOLD analysis project Ga0315336, IMG submission 204512) | Ammonia-oxidizing marine archaeal communities from Monterey Bay, California, United States - ASW #5 | ecosystem: Environmental > Aquatic > Marine > Intertidal zone | place: USA: California...
AAGCAATATATAGAATTTTTTGAAGACATTATATTAAATCACACCATAAAAATATTTCTGAAAAATAATGAAATAGACCAGGTTTTATTAGTTTTAAACAAAAAACATAAGAACTTCTTTAATAAAATTATCCAGGATAAGAGAATTTCATATACTTATGGGGGTGATTCTAGACAAAAATCAGTATTTTATGGTCTTAAATTTATAAAAAGGTTTAAACCAATAAATGTATTAATTCATGACGCAAATAGACCATTTACTAATACAAAATTAATTTCAGAAATATTAAAGAAATTAAAAAAGTTTAAGGCAGTTATACCAAGAATAAAAATTCAAGATACTATAAAAAAAGTTGAAAATAATAAAATCACCCCTCTAAATAGAGACAAAGTTTTTGCCTTACAAACACCTCAAGGTTTTAAATTTAAAGAATTATTAAAAAAACATATTAATGCTAGTGGTAAAAAGTTTACAGATGATTCATCATTGTTTGATGATACCAATAAAATTATTACATATATATATGGCAATAATGAAAATATTAAAATTACAGATAAAAGTGATCTAAAACTTGCGGAGAAATTATATTATTCAAAAAATAAATCAAATTTGATTGGATTAGGAATAGATTTCCACAGATTTAATAATAAAAAAGGAAAATTAATTTTATGTGGTGTAAAAATTCCTTTTCATAAAACTTTAGTTGCACATTCTGATGGTGATCTTGGTTATCATGCGATTTCAGATGGAATTTTAGGAGCAATCTCTGGAGGGGATATTGGCATACACTTTCCAGATACTAGTAAAAAAAATAAAAATTTAAATTCTTCTAAAATATTAAAATATACATATGATTTAATGAAAAAAAAAATTAATAGAGATATCAAAAACATAGATTTAACATTTATTGGTGAGGAGCCAAAATTTTCAAAATATCAAAAAAAAATGAAATTAAACATTTCTAAATTATTAAATTTAAATTTAAATCAAGTAAATATAAAAGCCACTACTACTGAGAAAATGGGACCTTTGGGAAATAAAGAAGGATTAGGAGCATTTGCTCTGGTAAATATAATTTAAAAGTGAAATTTAATTTTTATAAATCAGTTTCCACATGTTTTGGATTGGGCTATATTTCCCCTCTTCCTGGAACATTAACTTCATTTCTTACAGTTATAATTATATGGACTATTCAAACACATTTAAGTCTTGAGGTAACAATGCTATTTATTTTATTTACAACTCTAATTGGATATATTTCAGTAGAAAAAAATCCAGACAATGTATCTGACCCTAAAGAAATAGTAATAGATGAGTTCATTGGCCAGTCTTTAGTTTTAGTTTTCTTACCCTTAACTTATCAAAATTATATCTTAGGTTTTATTTTCTTTAGATTCTTTGATATTTATAAGCCTTTTCCTATAAATTATATTGAAAAAAAATACCAAAACGCTTTTGGTATTATTTTTGATGATATAATTGCTGCAGTTTATGCCTTATTGTCAATTTATATAATAATGATTATTCTAGCTTTATTTTTTTCTTTAACTTTATAACTTTATATATTTGTAGATTAATTATGTTTCCTATTAAAATTAAAAAAAAAGCAGAAAAAGTTTTTAAACTTTGTTTAAAAAAAAATTTTAAACTATCATTTGCTGAATCATGCACAGGAGGTTTGTTATCTTCATTGATAACTTCTTTTCCAAATTCATCAAAAATTTTTATTAGCGGATTTATTACCTATTCTGATTTGTCAAAACAAAAGATGATTGGTGTAAAAAGTAAAACATTAAAAAAATATGGAGCTGTAAGTAAAGAGGTTGCAGTTGAGATGGTTAATGGGATTTGGAATAAAAATAAAGCAAATATTGCTTTGTCAATTACAGGAATTGCTGGCCCTACTGGGCAAAAAAAAAATAAAAAAGTTGGTTTGGTTTATATTGGAATAAAAAGTAAAAAAGGAATTCAAATTAATGAGTTTGATTTTAAAGGCAATCGTGAAAAAATTAGACTTGTATCAGTAGAAAAAGCTATTGATATGATAAGTTCAGTTATTTAATTTTTTTTCAAAAGCGTCTACCATTTTCTCTACTGCGTTTCCTAGAAAGAAACTTGTACATAGTCTTAAAAAAATTGATTTAAATTTAAAGTCACAAAAAAAACTTACATTAGTTATATTTTTTTTAATTTTTTTAAACTTCCATTCCATTTCAAGATATTCAAAAGGTCCGCTGATATATTCTAAATGAATTCTTTTATGAGGATACAACAAAACCTTACATAAATAACTTTCATTTATATTTTGAAAGCCAACTTTTACTTCTGTTATAATATACTTGTTGGTTTTCTTTTTTATTATTATATTTCTGCACCAGGGTAAAAAATCAGGATACTTTTTTATATTCGCTACTAAGTTATAAATTTTTTTTGTTGGATGAGTGAGGTTTCTATTCTTTTTTAAAGATACCAATTTATTTATTATTAAAAATTATTATCTCATCAGGATCTGAGAGATCGTGTTTATCTCTTGCTAATTGATCTATATATTCAAGATCATTTGATTTAAGTTTTTTAATTTTACCCTTTAGTTCTTCACCTTTTTTTTTGTGAGAATCTAAAATTTCTTTGTTCCCACCTAATTCTTTTCTTAACTTAAAATAAGTAATGATCGAACTTTGACTGAAAGTCATTAAATAAAGAATGGTAATTATTAATATTACAAAAAGACCAATTAAATAATTTTTCATTTTAAAAAGCTAAAAACTCTTTTTCCCGTATATTTTGCAGTTCGACCGCATCCGCTCAAATTTGGATATAATTCTTCATTTCTTATTAATTGATTATATTTAGATAATCTCTCAGATCTTGCCATTGAGCCAGTTTTAATTTGCCCTGCATTTGTGTAACATGCAAAATTAGCTATAAAAGCATCTTCTGTTTCACCTGATCTATGAGAAATTATGGTACTGTAATTATTTTTTTTTGCTAAATTTATTGTTTCAATAGTTTCGGTAACTGTTCCAATTTGATTCAATTTAATTAAAATTGAGTTTCCTATTTTATTTTTGATACCTTCTTTGAGCTTCTCTTCATTAGTTACAAATAAATCATCGCCTACTAATTGAATTTTCTTTCCTAAAGTGTTTGTTATGTTTTTCCAACCTTCAAAATCATCTTCTGACATCGGATCTTCGATTGAAATTATTGGATAGGAGGCAGTTATTTTTTCATAATATTTAATTAATTCATCAGAGCCTATAGTCAAATTCTCTTCTGTTAGGTGGTATTTTTTATTTTTATAAAATTCAGAAGATGCCACATCCAATGCTATATACACATCGTTACCTGGTTTATATCCTGATTTTTCTATAGCTTTCATTAAATAATCAAGTGCTTCATTGTGGTTTTTTAGTTGTGGCGCATACCCACCCTCATCCCCTAAATTTGTTGACAAAGAATTATCTGAAAGTATTTTTTTTAGAGTATGAAAAATTTCACATGATATTTGAACAGAATGTTTAAATGTATCTGCGTTTGCTGGTACTATCATAAATTCTTGGATATCTAAACCGTTATCAGCATGAACCCCTCCGTTTAAAACGTTAATTAATGGAACTGGCATAGTTATGTTTCCATAATCACCTCTTCTAATATTTCCATGGATAAACTTATAAACGGCAATACTTACAGCTAAAATTGCATTAGCGCCTAGATTTTTTTTATTTTTTGTACCATCTAAATCAATTAATATCTTGTCTATAGAAGGTTGGTCGTTTACATAGTGACCTTTTAAGCTATCTGATATTACAGTATTTATATTTTTTACTGCTTTCAACACACCTTTTCCAAAAAATCTTTTATTATCACCATCTCTTAATTCATGTGCTTCTAGTTTTCCAGTAGAAGCTCCTGAAGGAACGGATGCAGTGCTAAATTCTCTATTATCAAGATAAACTTCAGCTTCAACAGTAGGGAAGCCCCTACTATCTATAATTTCCCTACCTATTACTTTTTCTATTTTTGCCATTGATTTTTTTTTTTAATTATTTTTAGTAACGAAGTCTAGTTCTATTAATTTTTCTAACAAAACTTGGAGATCTTTCAACGCTACCATACATGGCCCATCACTAGGTGCTTTATCAGGATTGTTATGAGTTTCAATTAGTACCCCTGCTATACCAACAGATACTGCAGCCTTTGCTAAAACAGAAACAAATTCACGTTGTCCTCCGCTACTTTTTAACAAACCTCCTGGTTGCTGAACAGAATGAGTTGCGTCAAATATAACTGGAAGACCGGTTTTTTTCATAATAGCAAGTGATCTCATATCAGATATTAAATTATTGTAACCAAAGCTGTATCCTCTTTCAGTTAATAAAATCTTATTATTATTTTTAATTTTGTTTATTACGTTTGTTATCTCTGATGGAGATAAAAACTGTCCTTTTTTTATGTTTACAGGTTTTTTTGTTTTAGCAGCTGCCACTAATAAATCAGTTTGTCTACATAAAAACGCTGGTATTTGGAGTAAGTCAACAATCTTTGAAACTTTATTGCACTGATCTGGTTCATGAACATCAGTTGTTACAGAACATTTGACTTTCTTTTTTATTTCAGAAAAAATACTTAAAGATTTATTGAGCCCTGTTCCTCTTGAACTTTTTATACTAGATCTGTTTGCTTTATCAAATGAAGATTTATAAATAAAATTTATTCCAAGCAAAGAACAAATTTCATTTATTTTTCCTGCAACATCTATTGCATGTTGTTTGCTTTCAACAACACAAGGTCCAGATATGAGAGTTAAAGGCAAATGATTACCGATGTTATTTTTTCCAATTTTAACAGGAATATTTTTCATTTTTTTTTAAACTAATCTAGATCTTTTAACAGCAGCTTTAATAAAAGATACAAATAATGGGTGAGGATCAAAAGGTTTGGATTTTAATTCTGGGTGAAACTGAACACCAATAAACCATGGATGATTTTCTAATTCAAGAATCTCGGGTAAATTCCCATCTGGAGATATCCCAGAAAAATTTAAACCGCAGTTTTCTAATTTTTTTAAGTAATTTATATTTACTTCGTATCTATGTCTATGCCTTTCACTTATTTTATTTTTTTTATAAATATCAAATATTTTTGATTTCTTTTTTAACAAACATTCGTATGCTCCTAAACGCATTGTTCCACCCATGTTACCGTTTGCACTTCTTTTTATAATTTTATTTTTTTTAATCCATTCAGTCATAATTCCAATAACAGGGTCTTTTGTTTTTGCAAACTCTGTTGAATCTGCATTCTTTAAACCAAGTAGGTTTCTAGCAGCTTCTATAACTGCAATTTGCATTCCCAAACAAATACCAAAATAAGGAACATTATTAATTCTGGCATAATTAGCAGCATTAATTTTACCTTGCGTTCCTCTTACACCAAAACCTCCGGGAATTAAAATGCCGTTGATCCTATTTAAGATATCTATTTTTCTTTTCTTTTCAAAAATTTTAGAGTCCAGCCATTCAATATTTAGTTTAACTTTATTTGAAATTGAACCATGAATAAGTGCTTCAACTAAAGATTTGTAAGAATCTTCTAATGTATTATATTTGCCTACTAATCCAATTGTTACATCTCCTTCTGGATTTGAAATTCTTTTTTCTATTAATTCCCATTTTTTTAAATCAGGTTTTTTTGTTTTTAAATTAAAAAAACTACAAACTTCCCTATCTAATCCATATTTATGTAAATTACGTGGAACTTCATAAATATTATTAACATTTTTAGCTGGAATAACAGAGTTATAGTTTACATTACAAAATAGAGCTATTTTTTTTCTAGCATCTTTTGGTAAAGATCTTTCACATCTACATAATAAAATATCTGGCTGAATACCTAAACCTAATACTTCTTTAACTGAATGTTGAGTTGGTTTTGTTTTAAATTCTCTAGAACTTTCTAAATACGGTACAAGAGTTAAATGAATGAACAATGTGTTTTCTTTATCTAAATCATTTCTTAATTGTCTTATAGCTTCTAAAAAAGGTAACCCTTCAATATCTCCAACAGTTCCTCCAATTTCACACAAGACAACATCGTCATTTTTTGTATTATCAAGTATAAATTTCTTTATTTCGTTTGTGACATGAGGGATAATTTGAACTGTAGCTCCTAAATAATCCCCCCTTCTTTCTTTCATTAATACATTTTTGAATATTTTTCCGGATGTAATATTATCATTTTTTTTACTAGGAACTCCTGTAAATCTTTCATAATGACCTAAATCTAAATCAGTTTCCGCACCATCATCTGTTACAAACACTTCGCCATGCTGATAAGGACTCATAGTACCAGGGTCAATATTAAGATACGGGTCTAATTTTTTTAAATGTACTTTTAAATTTCTTGATTGTAAAAGTGAAGCAAGAGAAGCAGATGCTAAACCTTTGCCTAAAGAAGATGTAACGCCACCTGTTATAAAAATAAATTTACTCATTTACATAAAAAAAAAAGAGGCAAAAGTGCCCCTTTATAAAATTTAAAAAATATAATAAAAAAAAACTATTCGGCCAATGGAACTGTCGGTACATCTATCTCCTTAATGTTGTTTATTATATCACTTTCAATAAAAGAGTCTTTGTTTGAATTACTAGATACTATTGCTAATGATATGCTAGTAATAATAAATCCAGTTGCTAAATAAAGCGTTAATTTTGTAATAAAATTATTACCAGATTGAGAAGACATTATATTAGACATGCCCCCACCAAGACCTCCTAACCCACCTTCACTTTTTTGAAGTAAGACTGATATAACCAAGCTTATTGCTACTATAATATGTATTGTTAATAATATTGATGCCATATTTTTTTTAACTTAGAATTATATATAAATTTTTACAAAAAAATCAAATAAATTTATTAATAGCTTAAAATTGAAGAAAAAGCATTATAATTTAAACTTGTTCCACCAATTAATAAACCGTCTATGTTATTATTTTTCAAAAAAAATAAAGAATTATCTTTGTTTACAGAACCACCATATAAAATAGCAGTTTTTTTGTAAGATAAATTTATTTTCGTAATAATTTTTTTAATATATAAATTTATTTCCCATATTTCATCAATTGTTGGCGTTATACCAGAGCCAATTGCCCAGATAGGTTCGTATGCAATTATAATTTTTTTTTTATTTTTTTTTGGCAGGACATTTAATAATTGTTTTAACAGATAATCTTTTGTATTGCCTTTTTTTTTGGTATTAACATCCTCTCCTATACAATAAATTGGAATTAGGCTTGTATTTAAAACAGTTTCCATTTTTTTTTTTAAAATAATATGATCTTCGTAATGATATTTTCTTCTTTCTGAATGTCCTATAATAACATATTTACAATTAATATTTTTTAACATAAAAGCGCTAATATCTCCAGTATATGAACCAGATTTTTCATAATGACAATCTTGTGCACCAAAATTTATTTCTCTAAATTTTGATGATAATTGTAAAATTATTGTTGTGGGGGGACAAATGACAAAGTTATTTTTTATTAACTTCTTTTTTGATAAAATTTTTTTACAAAATTTAAAAGCATCTTTGTAAAGGAAATTCATTTTCCAATTAGCAACAATTAATTTATCTTTATTCATTGTTTGTCTGATACTATTTAATATTCTATATTAAAGAAATGCTTCAATATATAAAGAAATATATCAAAGGATGGTTTTTAGGAATCATTCTTTTTTTTATATTTGTAAGTTTTACTTTTTGGGGTGTGGGAGATATTTTTAGTAGAGGGGGCAATAATATAATAGAAATTGGTAAGTATAAAATAACGCGTGAAATTTTTTTAGCTGAGCTTCAATCAAATATTAATTACCAAAATAAGGATAAAAAAAAATTAAGTAAAATAGAATTAGAAAATCTAGTAAATGAAACCTTATACAACATTACTAATAGATATTTAATTTTAAACGCAACTAATATAATGAATATTAAAGTGTCTGAAAAAATTTTAAGAAAAAAAATTTTTGAAAATAAATTATTTCAAAATAAAATAAAGAATGATAAATTTGATAAGAATATTTATTTAAATTTCATAGCAAGAAATTTTAGAACTGAAGAAAATTACTTAAAACACCTCGAAAATCAAATCTTAATAGAAATAATTTCTAATTATTTTGAAAAAAAAATATATTATCCTAAAAATTTAGTTAATAAAATTTATAACAAATTAGAAGAAAAGAAATCATTTCAAATTGCTAGTATTGATAAAATATCTCAAAGACCCTTAATAAAAATTCCCAGTGAAGAAAAAATGTTAAAATATTTTAATAATAATAAAGAAAAATATTTATTTGATGAAAGAAGATCTTTTACTTATATCTTCGTAGATTTAAATGAATTAAAAAAAAGGATTGAAATAAGTGAAGAAGAGATTTTAAATGCTTTTGATAATCAAAAAGAAAATTATTTAATACCTGAAAAGAGAAGAATAGAACAACTTTTTTTTGATAATGAAGAAGTTGGAATAAAAATATTAAATTCTATTAATAAAGAAAATATTTTTAAAAAAATTGCTGAAAAAGAAAAAGATAAAAACGTATCTTATATTAATTTAGGATTAGTTGAAAAAGAACAACTTTTTGATGAATTTAGTGTTCCAGTTTTTAAATTAGAAGAAAATCAATTTACGAAATTAATTAAAACAGATATAGGTTGGCATATATTGAAAGTTGTAAAAATAATTAAAAGTAAATCAAAAGAACTTGGTGAGGTGAAAAATATAATTAAAGCAGATATAATGTTAGATAAATCTTATGATGAATTAGATATTGTGTTAAATGAAGTTGAAAATGAATTATCAAACGGAAGTAGTTTAGAAGATATTTCAAGTAAATTAAATTTAGATTTAAAAAAAGAAGAATTGTTAGAAAAAGAATATTTTTATAATTCAAATTTAAATAAAAAAATAAAAATTGATAAATTTTATGATGAAATATTTAACGGGGAAATAATTTCAGATTTATTTATTGAAGAAATTGAAGATGGTTTTTTTGTTGTTAGAGTGGATGAAATTGTTAATGAACAATTAAAAACTTTTAAAGAAGCACATAGCAATATAATAAATGATTTAAAAGAAGAAAAAATTAATCAAAAAATAGATAAAATAATAGAAAATTTTAAAAAAAAAATAAAAGAAGGTGTGGATTTCATAGAAATTAGCGATTTATTTAAAATGGATAATAGAACTACAAAAAAATTAAATAGAGAGGAAATGATTAATCAAGGTTTCTCATTAGAATTTACAAATAAAATTTTTGAATCAAAAAAAAACACAATTCATGAGAATGAAACAAATGAAAAATATTACATATTAAAAGTAATATCTGATGGAGAAATTAATCTTGATAATAAAAAATTCAATGAAATTGAAGAAAATATTAATAAAATTTATGGAATTGATAATTTTCAACAAATTACAAAAATATTAGAAAATAAGTTCCCTATAAGGGTAAATAAGAAATTAATTAATGAATATTTAGATAAATTACAATATTAAAAATTGGAAATTACTCCTAATATAAAAAATTTCACAAGAAAATTTAAATCAGAAAAATATAATAGATTTTGTTTATGGACAGAAATTTCAGCTGATTTAGAAACACCTATTACTGCATATTTAAAATTAATAAAAAATAATAATAATTTTTTATTAGAGTCTGTAGAAGGAGGTTCTAGTAGAGGAAGATATTCTATTATAGGAATAGAAGCTGATAAATTATTAAAATGTAACGAAATAAATAAAAATATATTAAATAATTTAAAAAAAGAAATAAATTCGTTGAAGACATATACTTTTGGAAGTCTTCCATCTATGGTTTCGTCTTATGTTGGATATATGGGATATGATTTTATTAGATTTTATGAAAATTTACCTAATGCAAAAAAAGATGTTTTGAATATCCCATATGCTTTTTTTATGCGAACTTCTTTAGTGGCAGTTTTTGATAACTTAAAAAACACTATAAGTATTGTTAATACAATTACCAAACCAAATGCAAAAATAGATAATAATTTAATTAACAAATTATATGAAAACAGCAAAAAAAAAATTAATAATATAATAAATAATCTGAAGAAACCTTTAAAAAAAAACTCAATCAATAATAAAAGTATAAAAAAAAAAGAAAAAATTACCTGTAATATGACAAAAAATCAATACTACGATGTTGTTAATACAATAAAAAAGTATATTAATGCAGGTGATATTATACAAGCTGTACCATCGTTAAGATTTAAAAAAAAATTTAAACAAAAACCTTTTTCATTGTATAGAGCGTTAAGGAGATTAAACCCCTCACCTTTTTTATTTATATTAAACTTCCAAAGTTTCTCTTTAGTTGGTTCTAGCCCTGAGATATTAGTAAGGCTTAAAGAAGATAATATAACAATTAGACCAATCGCTGGAACACGTAAAAGGGGTAAAAATGAAATTGAAGATAAAAAATTAGCCAAGGATCTTTTATCTGATCCAAAGGAGATAGCAGAGCATTTAATGCTGCTTGATTTAGGAAGAAATGATGTGGGGCGAGTTTCGGTAAAAAATTCTGTAAAAGTTACTGAAAAAATGATTATAGAAAATTATTCTCATGTTATGCATATTGTTTCTAATGTTATTGGTAAACTTAATAAAAAATATCATCCACTGGATGTTTTAGCTGCCGGGTTTCCTGCTGGAACTGTTACAGGAGCTCCAAAAATAAGAGCAATGGAAATCATCAATGAAGTAGAGAATCTTTCTAGAAGTTTTTATGCTGGTGGAGTCGGATATTTTGCTCATGATGGTTCATTGGACACATGTATAACTCTTAGAACAGGATTAATAAAAAATAAAATACTATATGTTCAAAGTGGTGGAGGAATAGTAGCGGATAGCAATAAACTAAATGAATACGATGAAATTATCAATAAAGCAAAAGCAGTTTTAAAAGCATCTGATGATGCTATAAATTTTTAGAAAATCAATATATGTATTTACTCATAGATAATTATGATAGTTTCACTTATAACCTTTATCATTATTTCTTAGAACTAGACGCTGAAATTGAAGTATATAGAAATGATAAAATAACTACCAAAGATATATTAAAAAAAAAATACAAAGGAATTGTATTATCACCAGGACCTTGCACGCCAAATGAAGCAGGTATTTGTTTAGACTTAATAAAAGAAATATCAAAAGTAAATATTCCTACTCTTGGTGTCTGCTTAGGTCATCAAGCAATTGGCCAGGCATTTGGTGGTAAAATTATAAGAAACAAACCAATGCATGGAAAAGTTAGTAGTATTTATCATTATAAAACAGACGTTTTTAAAAATCTTTCCAATCCTTTTAAAGCAACAAGATATCACTCATTAAGTATTGAAAGAAAAAGTTTGCCAAGTTGTTTAAAAATAACTGCTGAATTAAAAAAAAATGGAATGATTATGGGCATAAAACATAAAACACTTCCTGTATACGGAGTTCAATTTCATCCAGAATCAATTGCATCCCAACACGGTCATGATTTAATTAAAAACTTTTTAGAACTATCTAATAAATAAATGAAAACTTTTGATGATTATATAAAATCTATAAAAGATTTATCTAATTTAAATACTGAAGATTCAGAAAATGCTTTTGATCAAATATTATTACAAAATATTGAAGAAAATAAGATTATTGATTTTCTCACTTCTTTATCAAAAAAAGGTGAAAGTGTAGATGAAATATTTGGTGCAGTTAAAAGTATCAAAAAAAAAGCAAAAATTATAAAAGGTTTTAGAAATTCTTTTGATACATGTGGCACTGGAGGCGATGGTACTAAAACATTTAACATATCTACAATTTGTGCAATAGTCACAGCTGCTAGTGGTGTTTGTGTTGCAAAACATGGAAATAAAGCAGTATCCTCTTTAACAGGATCTGCTGATGTACTTTCAGAATTAGGAATAAATATAAACCTTGATGAAAAAAAAATAATTGAATGTTTAAAAAAAATAAATTTATGTTTTTTATTTGCACCTAACTTCCACCCAATTTTAAAAAATGTTGCTGATATAAGAAAAAAAATTGGGAAAAGAACAATTTTTAATATATTAGGTCCTTTATTGAGTCCAGTTGAATGTAAAAAACAAATAATAGGAGTGTATGACCCAAACATATTAGTTAAAGTAGCTGAAGTTTTAAAAAAATTGGAAACTGATTTTGCTTGGGTTGTTTCTGGTGACAAAGAGTATGATGAATTGACTACAACTGGAAAAAATTATATTGCTGAAATAAAAAATAATACAATAAAAGAATTTGAAATAGACACTAATGAGCTTGGTTTAAAAAAAAGTAAAAAAGAGGAATTAGTTGGAGGAGATAGCAAAAAAAATGCGGAAATAATAAAGGAAGTTTTAAAAGGTAATTTATTAGGAGCAAAAAAAAATATCGTACTATTAAACTCTGCAGCAGCTTTATATATAAATGGGAAAACAGAAAATATTAAAAGTGGTTTAGATATAGTAAATGAAACTATAGAATCTGGAAAAACTTTAAAAAAACTTGAGGATCTAATTGAATTAACTAATTCTTAAAAAAAATGAAGAATATTCTAGAAAAAATTTGTGAAGATAAAAAAGTCTTTATAGAAGAAGAAAAGAAAAAAAAAAGTATTAATTTTCTGATAAAAAATACGTCTAAAACAAAGAAAGTAAAGGATTTTAAAAAAGCATTCGATAAAGTTTTAAAAAAAGGAAAGATACCGGTTATATCTGAAATAAAAAAAAAATCTCCCAGTCAGAAAAAATTTAATAAAAGTTTTAGTCCAGTGAAAATAGCAAAAAATTATCAAAGAAATGGAGCGACCTGCTTGTCGGTTTTAACAGATGAAAAATATTTTGATGGATCTTTAAATCATTTAAAAGCAGTTAGAAAAATAACAAAATTACCTATTCTTAGAAAAGATTTTATCCTAGATAATTATCAAATAATTGAATCAAAGAATTCTGATGTTGATTGTATTTTATTAATAATAGCAGCCCTTGATAAAAATCATGCTAAAGAATTAGAATCTACAGCAATTGAATACGGTTTAAATGTTTTACTCGAAGTTCATGATGAAAAAGAATTAGAACAAGCATTAAATTTAAAAAGTAACTTTATTGGAATAAACAATAGAAATCTAAAAACACTAAAAATAAATATTAATAATACAAAAAAACTTATAAAAAAAATTCCTAAAAATAAATATGTTATATCAGAAAGCGGTATTAAAAGTGTTGAAGATATGATTAATCTTTGGTCTTATGGAATTAAAGGTTTTTTAATTGGTGAAACATTACTTAAAAACCCTTCTAAATTAAAAGATTTTTTAAATGTCAAAACAAACTAAAAAAAATATAAAAATGATTGATGTTGCTAATAAGAAGGTAACTAAAAGAACAGCGATAGCTGAGGCCTTTATTAATTTAAATATCGCTACTAAAGAAAAAATATATAAAGATAGAATAATTAAAGGTGATGTCATTTCAGTTGCAAAAACAGCAGGTATATTGGCAGCTAAAAAAACTTCAGATATAATACCACTTTGTCATCAAATACCTTTAAATTCAGTTGAAATAGAAATAATAAACAAGTCAAAAGGATTGTTAATACTTTCAAAGTGCAACAGTTCTTCTAAAACAGGTGTTGAAATGGAGGCTTTATTATCTGTTTCTATTACAGCATTAACTATTTATGATATGTGTAAGTCTATAGACAAATCCATAGAAATTAGGGAGATTCGTTTATTATCCAAAAAAGGTGGTAAATCAGGTAATTATAAGAGATAATTCTTACTTGAAATGTACCACTTTTGTTCCTATAATATAAATATGCTTACAAAACAACAAAACAAACTGTTTAATTTCTTAAAAATTAAAATACAAAAAACTAACATCAGTCCATCTTTTGAAGAAATGAAAGTTGCAATGGGTTTAAAATCTAAATCTGGCATACAAAGATTAATTGATGGATTGGTTGAAAGAGGATTTATCGAAAAAAAAGATAATAAAAAAAGAGCTATTAATATAGTAAAAAATATAGTTTCTAAAAAAAATAATGATTTAATTAGTCTCCCATTATTAGGTAACGTTGCTGCTGGAAACCCAATAGAGGCAATAGAAAATACTGATGAAAAAATTCAAATACCAATAAATCTAATATCTGTTAATAAAAAAAACTATGTTTTAAAAGTTGATGGAGATTCAATGATAAATAAAGGAATAGTAAATGGAGATAAGGCTATTATTGAATACTGTAATGATGCGGAGAATGGCGACATAGTTGTTGCTCTTATTAATAATAACGAAGTAACTTTAAAAAAATTAAAAAAAGATAAAGATAAAATATACTTAATACCGGCAAATGATAATTATAAAATTCAATCTTTTAGCTCCGATAAAATAAAAATTCAGGGAAAATTAAAAGGAATTATAAGAAGTTATTAAAATTTTTCTTAAATAATTCAAATATTCATGTATAAATAGGATTTCTTAAAGAAAATCTATACTATGAAAATTGTAACAAGATTTGCGCCCTCACCTACTGGAAATTTTCATATTGGTAGTGCTAGAACTGCTTTGTTTAATTGGTTATTTGCAAAAAATACAAAAGGAAATTTTTTAATTAGAATTGAAGATACTGACAAAGCTAGATCTACAAAAGGCTCAATAAACAAAATACTTGATGGTTTAAAATGGCTTAATCTTGATTGGGATAATGAAATTATATATCAATCGCAAAACCAAAAAAGGCATAAAGAAGTAGCTGAAGAACTTTTGGCAAAAGGATTGGCGTATAAATGTTTTTGTTCTGAAGAAGATTTAAACAAAATGCGTGAAGAGGCAAAAATTTTAAAAAAACCTTTCCGTTATAATAGAAAGTGGAGAGAAAAAGATCCAAAAGATGCCCCTAAAGATATCAGCCCAGTTATTAGAATAAAATCACCAATAAAAGGTGATACAAAAATAGACGATATTATTCAAGGCACAATAAAGGTTTCAAATGAAGAAATGGATGATTTTATTATTATGCGATCAGATGGGACGCCAACTTATATGTTGTCAGTTGTAGTAGATGATTACGATATGAATATTACTCATATTGTAAGAGGTCATGATCATTTAACAAATACATTTAGACAAAATGTAATTTATGATGCAATGAAATGGAAAAAACCTATTACAGCACATATCCCACTTATACTAGGTCCAGATGGAAGTAAAATGTCAAAAAGGCACGGAGCTATAGATGTCGAGGAATATAAAATCAAAGGTATTTTGCCATCTGCTTTAATTAATTATATGTTACGCCTTGGTTGGAGTCATGGTGATGATGAAATTATATCATTAGAAAATGCGATAAAATGGTTTAGTTTAGAAAAAATAGGTAAATCGCCAGCAAAATTTGATAATGAAAAACTAATAAGTGTAAATAGTCATTACATTAAAGAATTAAATAATGATAAAATAATTAAGTTTCTTGAATCTTATTACACTTCAAAATATAAAATTAAAATTGACGAAATTTCGATAAAAAGATTAAATTTAGGTTTAAATGATATTAAATTAAGATCTCGCGATCTTAATCAATTAGCCGAAATGTCCTTATTTTATTGCAGTAAATTTCCATTATCTATTTCAAAAAAAGCAGAAAAATATATAAAAAAAGTTCCTACAGAGGAATATATAAATGGATTTTATCTGAAAGATATTTTTAAAGACTTGTTGAGTGCTTTAGAGAATATAGAAAAAGACTTCAAAAAACAAAGAATTGAGGAAATAATATCTAAATTTCTTATAGAAAAAGGTTTAAAACTATCGGATATTATCCAATATATAAGAGCAATGATCACAGGTTTAGATGTAAGCCCAAGAATATATGATATAATGGAAATACTTGGTTATATAGAAATAAAAAGAAGAATAGAATATTTTATAGATGCAGACAATCACATCCTCGAAGAAATTTTTTAAAATATGATTAGTTATGGATAAAAAAGTTAACAAAAAAATACAAATTGAATTATCTAATAGTAAAAAAGTTCAATTACCTATAATAGAATCAACGTTAGGACCAGATGTTTTAGATGTAAGAAATTTATATAAAGAATCTGGGTACTTTACTTTCGATCCAGGATTTCTTTCTACTGGAAGCTGTGAATCAAAAATCACTTTTATTGATGGTGATAAAGGAATTTTATTGCATAGAGGATATACAATAGAAGAACTTGCAACGCATGCGGATTTTATGGAAGTTTCTTATTTACTTTTACACGGAGAACTGCCTAACATTAAACAAAAAGAAAAATTCGAAAATAATATCAAATACCATACGATGCTTCATGAACAAATGAAAACTTTTATACAAGGTTTTCGAAGAGACGCTCACCCAATGGCAGTGATGGTTGGGACAGTTGGAGCATTATCCGCTTTCTACAGAGATAGTGAGGATTTTTCAAGTCCCAGACAAAGACTAATTTCAACTCATAGAATAATTGCTAAAATGCCAACAATTGCTGCATGGGCTTATAAATATTCATTAGGACAACCTGTAATTTATCCAAATAATAATTTAACCTACGCTGAAAATTTTATGAGAATGACTTTTGCGACACCTTGTGAAGATTATATTTCTAATCCAATAATTACAAAAGCAATGAATCAATTATTAATCTTGCATGCAGATCATGAACAAAATGCTTCAACTTCTACAGTTAGATTAGCTGGTTCTTCAGGAGCAAATCCTTTTGCTTGCATATCTGCTGGAATTGCCTCCCTATGGGGTCCAGCCCACGGTGGAGCTAATGAAGAAGTAATGAAAATGCTTATGAAAATAAAAAGAAATACAAAAATAAAGGATTTTATAAAACGTGCTAAAGATCCAAAAGATCCATTCAGATTAATGGGATTTGGTCATAGAGTTTATAAAAATTATGACCCAAGAGCAGCAGTTATGAGAGAAGCTTGTCATAATGTTTTAAATGAATTAGGAAGAAAAAACAATCCTTATTTAGCTATAGCGCTTGATCTAGAAGATACTGCTTTAAATGATAGTTATTTTAAAAAGAAAAAATTATATCCTAATGTAGATTTTTATTCAGGTATTTTACTTTGGGCTCTAGGCTTCCCTATTTCAATGTATACTTCAGTGTTTTCTGTAGCAAGAACAGTTGGATGGGTAGCACATTGGAAAGAAATGATTGAAGAACCATCAAGAAAAATATCTAGACCTAGACAATTATATACTGGATACAAACAAAGAGAATATATAGAATTAGAAAAAAGAGATTCTAAAAAATCAATTCTTAAATCAATTTCTTCATTAATAAAAACTGGGCTTAAAAAACGCTAATTATTTCATTGACTGCGTTAATGCTAGGTAATTTATTGTTAATTTTTAATTTAAGTAAGCTCTTTTTACTTTCATAAAGCTGTTTTTTTGTGTAAGAATTATTATTAAGTAATTTTAATACTTCATTTACTATTAATTTTGGTCGGCATTTAAATTGAAGAAATTCAGGAATGATGTATTTTTTTTCTAAGATATTTAATAGATTAGCATGTTTAATTTTAACAAAAATCTTAGCTATCAAATAAGAAAGAAAATTTAGTTTATAAATAACAATTGTAGGAATGTTAAAATAGCTTAATTCCACTGCAACCGTTCCAGATGTAGATATTGCAGCATTACTAATTTTAAAAGCATCATATTTATCAGTTTCATCTACAAGAGAATATGAAAAATCAAATTTATATTTATTAAAATATTTTTTTAGGTGCGGTAAAATATAAAATAATATATGTATATTCAGATTTGAACGAATTCTAATTAAATTAATTGTTTTTATTAACACAGGTATGCTTTTTTTTATTTCTGACAATCTGCTTCCAGGAAGAAAAGATATAATTTTATACCCATTTTTGATTTTGTATTTAATGTATAATTTTTTTTTATTAATTTTTTTATTTTTTTTTATTTCGTAAATTGGATGCCCAACAAACTTTGTCTTTAAATTATATTTTGTAAAATATTTATTTTCGAAAGGTAAAATTGTAAGAAGTTTATCAATATATTTAGATAAATATTTTGCTCTTCCACTCCTCCAAGCCCAAACGGTAGGAGCTACATAATGAATTTTTTTTGTAAAAGGTATTTTATTTGAAATTCTTTTTAAAACTCTAAAATTAAAATCTGGGCTATCTATAGTAACTAATACATCAGGTTTAATTTTTAATAAATTTTTTTCTGTAATTTTTAATAAAGAAAAAACCTTATATATTTTTGGTATAATCTCAAAAATACCAAAAATTGATAATTCTTTTATTGGAAACAAACTCTTAGTTAATCCAGAATTTATCATTTTAGGACCACCAATACCAAAAATTTGAACTCTGTTTTTTTTTGCTTTTTTTAATGATTTAATTAAGTTAGAACCAATAACATCGCCTGATGGCTCAGTAGCAATCAGATACACTTTTATACTTTTTTTTATACTATTCATATTTAAAACTAATATTTTTTTTACCTGAATTTCGAATATCTACAGATAAAAGAATTTTTTTACTTTTTTTTAAATAATTAAGTATTTTTTTTTTATCCATAATCACTGTAGAATCAGCATTAAGAATTATATATTTAATATTTGTTTTTACTAATTTTTTTAATGTTTCAAATCCAAATGTTGGCAAATCTATACGTGTATCTTGATGTAATTTTTTAATTTTAATAAATATATAACTGTTTTTACTATATTTTTTAATCATAGTCCTGTTAATTAAATTATTTGTACCTTTTCTATCTTCCTTTAAAAGAATTTTTTCTTTTGATGCTACTATACTTTGCCCCAGATCCTTTGTTGTCCATTGAATAGTTTTTTTAAGCAATTTATTAATTATTTCAAGATCGTTTTTAGGTATTTTTTTTGTTCCATAAACGCCCTTTTTTAAAAAGAAATTCTGTGTTATATCAGACAGTCCTACTACTTTAAAACCTTCTTTTTCAAAAATATTTACTACATTCCTTAAAATAACATCATCAGTTTTTTTAAAAAAAATAAATTTAAAAACTTTAAATAATGTCCACAAATCTGGTTTTAAGTCAGCTAAGCCAGGTCTATCTAGTGCTCCTAAAAAAATAATTTTTTTTATATTATTTTCTTTTAAAATTCTAATTGCTTTTGCCCCCTCACCCATTCTTAATGAATAAGATTTAAAGTTCTTATACAATTTAATATTAGAAAAACCTTTTATAGATAAGACAATGAACTTGGAATTTAGCTTTTTTAAGTGAGTAGCTATTTTAAAAGGTAATTTTCCAGAACCTGCGATAATAGCGATATTATCAAACATTGTTTTTTTGTTTTGGTTGACATATTGCTCTAGAAGAAGATTTGTTTTTTATAAACTTAACAATATCCATGACAACTCTATTTTTTTTATAAATTTTTATAGCATCTTGTAATCTTTCAAGCGCGGTTCCTTCAATAGAAAAAAGCAGTCTAAAAGCTGTTCTTAAATCGTGTATTTGTTTTCTATTAAAACCTCTCCTTTTAAGTCCAATAATATTTAAACCAGATAAATATGCCCTATTACCCATAACAGAACCATATGGTATAACATCGTTTTCAACACCTGACATACCACCAACCATTGCATGTTTTCCTATTCTAACAAACTGATGCACAGCAGATAAACCACCAATTATTGCAAAGTCGTCAATTTTTACATGTCCTGCAAGAGTTGCATTATTAGCCATAATGATATTATTTCCTAGAGTACAATCGTGTGCAACGTGAGATCCAATCATAAAAAGACAATTATTTCCTATTTTTGTTATTAACCCCCCTCCTTTTGTACCTGGATTTATTGTAACATGTTCGCGAATTCTATTTTTCTTTCCAATAATTAACTTTGATTTTTCTCCATGATATTTTAAGTCTTGTGGAATTGTTCCAATAGAGGCAAAAGGAAATATTTCAGTATCTTCGTCTATAATAGTATGTCCTTGGATGTTAACTTGAGAATGAATTTTAACATTATTTTTAATTTGAACATTGGGTCCGATAACAGAATATGGCCCTATAGCAACATTATTACCTAATTTAATTTTTTTATCTACAATAGCGGTTTTATGAATAGTGTTTTTCATTCTATTGAAAAATAAATATAGGAAGAAGAAAAATCAATTAACTGATTGTTACAAATTGCTACTTTACAATCATAGCTGAGTAAATTGCATCGGCTACTTTATCATTATTTACTTTTGCCTCACCAGAGAATTTCCAAACTAAACCTCTATGTTGTTTTTTTTTTACATTTAATAAAAGTGTAGAATTTGGAGTAACAGGTTTTCGAAATTTTGCATTTTCTAAACTCATAAAATAAACTAGTTTATTATCAGCAGTCATTTTTAAGGAATACATGACTAATACAGATGCAGTTTGCGCAAGAGCTTCAATAATAAACACCCCAGGCATAATAGGTTTTTTAGGAAAATGTCCTTTAAAATAATGGGCATCATTTTTTATTTTTTTTATACCAACAGCACTTTCAAATGGTTTAATTATCTTTACTTTATCAATTAAAAGCATTGGTTCGCGGTGTGGTATTAATTTTTTTATTTCTTTTAAAGATAAATCTTTATTTTTCATTTTTTTTTTTTTATTAATTTCTTTAATACAATTGTTTGTCTATGCCAATCATTAATAGGCACTGAAGGAACACCTCCAATAGTCATGTCATCTTTAATGTTTTTCATTACTCCAGATTTAGCAGCTATTCTTACATTATTACCTATTTTTAAATGCCCTGCTATACCTACTTGACCACCGATTATTACATTATTGCCAATATGTGTGCTTCCAGATATACCTGATTGTGCTACAAGAATGCAATTTTTTCCTAAAACAGCATTATGACCTATTTGAACTAAGTTATCTAGCTTTGTGCCTTCTCCAATTATCGTATCAGGGCCAGTGCCCCTGTCTATACTGCAATTAGATCCAATTTCTACTTTATCTTTTATTAAAACTCTTCCAAGTTGGGGCATTTTTATATTAATATTTTCATTTTGTGCAAATCCAAAACCATCTTGTCCAATTCTGGCACCGTTATGAATTTTAACATTTGAGCCAATAATAGAATAAGCGATAGTGCAATTTGCCCCTATTACAGTATTATCGCCAATTATTACTCCTGATAAAATTACAGTATTTGCACCAATTAAACATTTTGAACCAATAATTACATCGCTAGAAACAACAGCTCCTGGTGCAATTTGAACTGTGTCATCATAATTCACACTGGTTTCTACATGAGCTTTAGGGTGAACCCCCGCTGCAGTAATATCTTTCATCGGATAGAATGCATTTGCAATAATTGCAAAAGAATGATATGGATTTTCACTAACCAGATGGATCGTGTTTTTTGGTGCAATATTTATAAAATCTTTTTTAAAAAAACAAGCGCCTGCCTTAGATTTTTTAAATTGATCAATATAATTTTTATTATTTAAAAAACTAATATCGTCTTTAGAAGCTTCTTCTAAAGATGAAATATCTAAAAAAACTCTGTTTTTATCAGTAGATATAGGTAAATTAATTTTTGTTAACTTTGATATTTGTTCTAAAGTAAGTTTTTTGCTTCTTGGAAAAAAATTTGGGTCTGCCATAAATAAAATTAAGGAGTTACTTTAACTGTAACAGTACTCAATTTTTTATTTAATTCATCAACAACTTTTTTAGTTATATCTATTGAAGGATTGCCTAATATAATAGCTGATTTTCTAAAAACAGCTGTAATGTTTTCAGTATCAATAATTTTTTGTACAATTTTCTCAACTTCATCTTCAATTTGAGTAACAGCATCTTTTTCTGATTTAGCTAAAGCCTTACGTTTACTTTGACTGATTTTATTAAATTCTATAACTTTTTTTTCAAAAGCATTTTTTCTATCTGAAAAAGCTTCTGGTGTTAAAGTTGATTTTTGTCTAAGAAGTTCCTCCTCTTGTTTTTGTATTTCTTTTTGTTTTTTTTGGTCTTCGTCAGTATATTTCTTTGCAACAGCATTTAATTGATCTTTCATGCTAATAGCTGCTTTTGAATCTCTTAATAACTGAACAACGTCTATAGTTGCTATTTTATCTTGAGAAAAAGCTGGAGTTAATAAAAAAATAAAAAATAGAATAGTTAAAAAATGTTTAATGTTTTTCATAATTAAAATGTTGTTCCTAAATTAAATTTAAAAAATTGTGTTCTATCATATTCTTCTTTCATAATAGCACTAGCAAAATCCAGTCGTATTGGGCCAAATGGCGACTTCCATTCTACACCAAAACCCGCTGAAACTCTAGGGCTAGAATCATCTTTTATTTTATCACCACCATTCTCATCAATTTCTGTTGCAGCTCCAACAATACCAAAAAATGCACCTGATATTCCTAATTGTGGCGAAACACCAGGTATAGGAACCTTTAATTCGGTTTTAAATGTATACATCATATTTGCACCTAAAGAATCTCTAGTAGCAGTTGATGTGTCTCTTGGACCAATACCTGCTGGTTCAAACCCAGGAAAAGAATCGCCACCTAAAAAATATCTATCTTTAAGTTTTACATCATCGTCATCATAACCAAAAATATAACCACCTTTTAGGAAAGCTGCTAAAACATAATTATCAGTAATAGAATAATACATGCTATGTTTAAAATCGGATTTAAAAAAACTTACTGTACCACCTAAACCTGCTAGTTTATTTGAAATATTCCAATTCATCCCTTTAGTTGGATTAAACTTATCATTAACACCAAAATAAGCTAAATTATGTGAAACCGAAGAAGTTTTATAATTACCTTTTTGATTAGTAATAAAGTCTGATGCCCCAGATTTAACACCTTCAATTGTCTCATCCTTAAAAGAATAGTTCCATGCATGTCTAGAGTTTTCTGTTATCATATATCCAAATCTAAAACCAGCACCCATAGTATCATTATCAAAAGAACTTTCGTCAGCAAAAGTTGTTTTTGTTTTAAAAATGTCTAATCCCAATGATATATCTTTATTATAAAAATAAGGTTCAGTAAAACCGAAATCAATTTGTGTTTGTCTTTCTGCAACTGTAAGTTTTGCTCTTAAATCTTGTCCCTTTCCTAAAAAATTTCTTTCTTCAATTCCAACATTAACTACGGCACCATTGGTACTTGAAAAACCACCCCCAACAGAAAATTTTCCTGTTTGTTTTTCTTTAAGTTTAAAAATAATATTAGTTCTGTCATTCATTTTAGTTTGTTTAGCATCAGATGTTACTGTTTCAAAAAAACCTAAATTTCTAATTCTTTGTTCAGAGCTTATTAATTTTTCTTTACTAAAACTATCACCTTCATTAAATCTCATTTCTCTTCTTATAACTTCATCTTTTGTTCTAGCATTCCCTTTTATATCTATTCTATTAACATAAATCTTGCTTGATTTACCTATAATAATTTGCACATCAATTTCTTTTTTTTCTTTTATTTTATTTAAATTTGGTCTAACTTCTAAAAAAGCATAACCAAAATTCCCCCCATACTCTTTTATATTTTTAATAACCTCATCTAATTTGGTAATATTATAGAATTTACCTTCTATTTTTTGTGTAAATTCTTGAATTTCTTCGTCTTTTAATTCTTTATAATTCTGATTATCGATTGTTACTTTTCCAAACTTATATTTTTTGCCTTCATCAAGGCTATATGTAAGAAAAAAACCAGATTTATCCTTTGTTAACTCAGCAACTGCAGAAATTATTTTAAAATCTGCATACCCTTCTTCTAAATAATATCTTCTCAATAAATCTTTATCATAATTTATTCTATCTGGATCGTAAATGTCGCCTGATGATAATAATCTCCATAATTTTGACTCTTTTGTAGAAATAATACCTTTTAATCTTCTATCTGAGAAAATTTTATTTCCAATAAATTTTACGTTCTTAATTTTTGTTTTATTACCCTCATTTATATTAATTGTTATATCAATTCTATTTTGTGACAATTTTGAAATAGTTGTTTTTATTTTTGCTGAAAAAAACCCAGATCTTTTATATAAATCTTGAACAACATTAACTGCATCCTGTAATTCTTTCTTTTGGTAAACGTTTCTAGATTTTAAACTAATTTCCTCTCTAAAAACGTCCTCTTTAAGATGTTTATTCCCAACAAAATTAACATTGTTAATCATTGGATTTTCTTTAATTATAACTATTAAATCGTTATTTGAGACTCTAAATTTAATATCTAAAAATAATCCTAAATTATACATTTCTTTTAATTTTCTATTTAAAATTTTATAATTAACAGGATCACCTGATTTTAGATTTAAATATGATATTATTGTTTCAGTATCAATTCTTTCATTATTTTGAACAATTATATTATTAATTTGTATACTTTTTTCTGTATCAAGTTGTATTTTTTCTTCTTCAGCAACTAATGAAAAATTATAAGTTAAAAATATAAAGTATAAAATTACTGAAAAAAATATCCTAAATCTTTTATTCATTGTACATATAGTTTAGATTAAGTTATCCACAATATACTAACAAAGTATTAACAAATATTCATTTTTTTTTCTTTTTTTTTCTTATTGTTTAAATCTGAACTTAAAAAAATAAATCATAAATATCATTATAAGTCAAAACTATAGCTAAAGTAACAATAATAGCAAAACCAAGTTTAGTCATTTTTTCCTGAATATTTTGGTTAATAGGTTCACCAATTATAATTTCAATGATGTAAAATACTAAATGGCCTCCGTCTAACATTGGAATAGGAAATAAATTAATTAAACCAATGCTTATAGATAATAATATTATTAAGTTGAAAAAAGATAATAACCCTTGTTCAAGCATTTTAGCTGAGAAATGTGCGATTTTAACTGGACCACCTAAATCATCAATACTACCTTTTCCAATAATCATTTGATAAAGCGCTTTCATAGTTAAAGAACAAATTTGATATGTTGATTGAGTTCCTAAATATAATGATTCATGAAAAGGGTATTTTTTAACTATTGGTTCATATGAAGAAATCCCAATCTTTGCAACTTTTCTTTCTTGCCCATAAAAATTTTCATTTATTAAAATTGGTTTAATACTTTTGATAAAAATTTCATCATTTCGTAATATTTTAAAATTATATGATTGTTTTTTATATAAATTGATAGCTGTACCAATATCATAGAATTCTTTTATTTTATTATTATCAATTTCAATTATTTGATCATTCTTAATTAAACCAGAAACAAATGCTGGGCTGTCATTTTCTATCTCGTTAACTATTGGAGGAATAAATGTTTTTCCTAATATTGTAAAAATAAAAGAAAATCCAATGATACCAAAAATAAAATTAGCTAAAGGGCCGGCTAAAACAATTAAAAACCTTTGATAAACATTTTTATTACTAAAAGCAAATTTTGATAATGATTTTGGTATTTTTTCTTTTGAAAACATATCCTCACCAAACATCTTTACATAACCACCGAAAGGTAAGATGCTAATCTTCCATCTAGTACCTCTTTTATCATTCCAACCAAAAATTTCTTTACCAAAACCTATAGAAAAAGTTTCTACTTTAACTTTATTTATGATTGCAACTAAATAATGTCCAAATTCATGAACAAATACAATTATTGATAAAAGAAGAACAAATGAGAAAAAATAAAAAATTATATTGCTTAAAAATTCCATTTATTATTATTTACATATTCGTTAGTTAATGCTCTTATATTTTTATCTATATTATATATATCTTTTAATTTTTTAATTTTATAATTCTTAGAATTAGATAACATTTTTTTAACAATTTTTAAAATATCCATAAATTGAATTTTTTTTTCTAAAAAAAAATTAACAGCAACCTCGTTAGCAGAATTAAAAATTAATGGATAAGAACCACCTTTTTTTAAAACATAATACGCAAGTTTAACAGAACCTATCAAATGTGGATTAAGTTTTTCAAATGTAAATTTTTTTATTTTTAAAAAATTAATTTTTTTTACATTATAAAATTCTCGTAAAGGCCAATTCAATGCATAAAATATTGGTATTCTCATATCATGATTACTTAAAAGAGCTGTTGTTGAACCATCAGAAAAATTAACCATACTATGAATTATAGATTCTGGATGAACAATAACGTTAATTTGATCTAATTTTAAATTAAATAAATAATATGCTTCAATTATTTCAAAAGCTTTATTCATTAAAGTTGCTGAGTCTATTGTAATCTTATTACCCATTTTCCAATTAGGATGGTTCAAAGCATCATTTAAATTTGTTTTTTTTAATTTTTGTAAATTATAATTTCTAAAGGGACCTCCTGAAGCTGTCAAAGTAATAGACTCAACGTTATTTGGTTTATTAAAATCACATAATTGAAATATTGCGTTGTGTTCAGAATCTAAAGGTATTAATTTACATTTTGATTTAGCTAATTTTCTCATAAAAAAATTTCCAGCAGAAACAAGGCATTCTTTATTTGCTAAACATAATTTTGAACAATTATTTATAGAACTTAAAGTTGGCTTTAAACCAGCAATTCCTACTATTGAAGCAACAACAATATCAACTTTATTTTTTGTGCATTCAATTACACCCTCATCACCGGCTAATATTTTTATTTTTTTTCCAAATAAATTATTTTTTAAATCTTTATACTTTTTTTTATTCTGAACAGCTACTACTTTAGGTTTTAATAAAATTGACTGTTTAGAAAGTAAATTTATGTTATTTTTTGAAGTTAATGAAAATACTGAAAATTTTTTTTTATTTGAATTTATAACATTAATTGTATTAGTTCCAATTGAACCAGTAGATCCTAAGATTGAGATAGTTTTTTTTACAGACATCTTATATATATTAAAGAAAGTATTGTATAAAAAATAAAGTAATAAGACCAAAGCTTATTGAGTCATATCTGTCCAATAAACCACCGTGTCCCGGTAAAATATTTCCAGAATCCTTAACTTTAAATTTTCTTTTTATTTTCGATATAAATAAATCACCAAAAAAACCAGATATTGAAATTAATATTGAGAAAAAAATTATTGTAAATTTACTATTGAAATTTAGATAATGTAAAAAAAATAATATGCCGCATGTTGGTCCAATAATTAAACCTATAAGAGTACCGGAATAAGTTTTAAAAGGACTTGTTTTTGGAAATATTTTTGGTCCTTTGATTAAATTTCCAAATAGATAAGAAAATATATCTGTAAAACAAATAATTATTAGTGACCATAAAAGAATGAAATTACCATATTCAATTTCTTTAATTTTTAAAAAAATAATTAATGGGATGCATATATATATGTATCCATAAAATAACCAGGTTAAATTCTTAAAATTTAAATCATTAAATAAAAATCTAGATATAATTAAAATTGAAAAAATTATTGTAAATACAATACAAAAAAAGAAATTTGTTAAAATTGATATAAATATATTTACAAAAACAAAAGACAAAAATAAAATAATATAATTTTTTTTACCAGCAGTTTGAGTAATCTTATACCATTCAAATGACAAAATTAATGATGTCAAAAGAATAATTATAATTGAGAAGTAATTATTAAAAAAAACTGTAAAAAAATAAATTGGTATTAGAAATAATACTGAATAAAATCTTTTAATAAAATTTTTATTAAGATTTAAAAACTTATCTAGCTCCATATCTTCTAACTCTTTTTGAATATTGTTTCAATGCATCAATAAAATGTTTTTTTTTAAAATCTGGCCATAAAACATCTAAGAAAACTAATTCTGTATATGCTAATTGCCATAAAAGAAAATTACTTAATCTTTTTTCTCCACTAGTTCTAATGAGTAAGTCAGGATCCGGTATATTTTTAGTAAACAAATTTAAAGAAATTGTTTCTTCGTTAATTGGGAGATTTTTCTTTAAAAATTTATTAATTATTTTTTTAATAGCAATTAAAATTTCATTTCTACTTCCATAGTTCAATGCAAATATTAAATTCAACCCTTTGTTTTTTGACGTCATTTTCTGATAATTATTTATTTTTTTAACTATATCTTTTGGTAATTTTTTTTTATCTCCAATCATTTTTATTGAAATATCTTCTTTCATTAATTTTTTTATTTGATTTTTTAAATATTTTCTTAAAAGACTCATAAGAAATTTAACCTCTTTTTTTGGTCTAGACCAATTCTCAGATGAGAAACTAAATAATGTAAGAAATTTAACATTAAATGATATAGCTGTGTTTATGGCATTTTCAATAGCGTCCATACCTTTTTCATGTCCTTTGAATCCTTTTAATTCATGTTTTTTTGTCCATCTATTATTTCCATCCATAATAATCGCAACGTGACTTGGGGTAATAAGTTTTGTTTTAGGATAAATCATTAAATTTGCATAATTTCTTTTTTTTTATCTTCAAAAACATTCTCTATTTCTTTTATTTTTTCATCTATAACTTTTTGAATATCATCTGAAGTTAACTTTTGCTCATCTTCTGAAATTACATTGTTTTTTTGTTCATCTTTTATTTTGTCCATAGCATCTCTTCTTATATTTCTTATAGATATTTTTGCATCTTCAGAAAATTTTGATGCAACTTTAGTTAATTCTGTCCGTCTTTCTTCTGTTAAATCCGGTAAAGGAACTCTTATTAATTGGCCATCTGAACTTGGGTTTAACCCTAGTTCAGATTCACGTATAGATTTTTCAATATTTTGAACCACTGATTTATCCCAAACCTGAACTGTTAATAATTTAGGTTCTGGTGCGTTTACTGTAGCAAGTTCTGATATTTTCATTTTTGAATTATACGCCTCTACGAAAACTGGTTCTAAAAGTGAAGGAGTTGCTCGACCAGTTCTTAATCTGCCTAATTCTTCGTGAAAAATCTTTAAAGTGTTTTCCATTTTATTTTTATATTCATTAACAGATACAGCCATAATAATTATTTAATTATTGTATATTTACCTTTATTAAATATAGCATCTAAAAAAGCGTTTTTTTTATTAATTGCAAAAACTATTATTGGTATCTTATTGTCTCTTGCTAGCGCTACTGCAGAACCATCCATAATCTTAAGGTTCTTTGAAAGAATATCCGAATATTTTATAGTATTATATCTTTTTGCTTGTTTGTTTTTTTTTGGATCATCTGAATATACTCCATCTACTTTTGTAGCCTTCAAAATTAAAGTTGCGGATATTTCAGATGCTCTAAGTGCTGCAGCAGTATCTGTTGTAAAATAAGGATTTCCTGTTCCAGCTGCAAAAATAACAACTATATTTTTTTCTAAATGATCAATTGCCTTTCTTCTTATATATGATTCACACACAGCTGGTACTGGAATTGAGGATAAAACTCTTGTTGGAATTGATTTCTTCTCAAGAGCATTTTGAATAGCTAATGCATTTATAAGTGTACCTAACATTCCCATATAATCAGCTGTAGTTCTTTCTATTCCAACTGAGACAGCTTTTTTCCCACGAAAAATGTTTCCTCCGCCAATTACTACACTAATTTGAATTCTTTTTTTATAAACTTTTTTTATTTCATCTGCTAAAAAAGTTATAATTTTTTCATCAATTCCATAGGATTTATTTCCTAAAAGAATCTCTCCTGACAGTTTTAGTAAAACTCTTTTATATTTAATTTTACCAATCATAATACTTAAGTAAATTTAATTGAAATTGATTATTGTCCTTCACCAACTTTAAAACGAACAAACTTTTTTATTTGTATAGAGCCATTTAGTTCTTTAGAAGAATTTTCAATAAATTGCTTTATTTTAATATTATTATCCATAACAAAGTTTTGTTCTAATAACACAACTTCATTAAAATATTTATTTATTTTTCCCTCTAACATTTTTCCTTGAATAGATTGTTCTTTTCCAGTTTTTTTAATTTCTTCTAATTGAAATTCTTTTTCTTTTCTTAAAACTTCAGCATCAATGTCTGATGATGAGATTGATATTGGATTTGCAGCAGCTATGTGCATACAAATTTTTTTTAAAAAAACATTAATTTTGGAAATGTCTATATCAGTTCTAACAGAAATTAGAACACCTATTTTTCCCATTTCATCTTTTTCAACATTATGTACATAGCTACCAACGTAACCGTCATTTATATTAATATAATTGCCTCTTCTAATTGTTATATTTTCACCAATCTTAGAAATTAAATTTGTTAATGTGTCAGAAACTTTATCTTTTGTATCAGGGTATTCACATTTAATTACTTTTTCTAAATCGCCCTTTTGATTTAAATTTATTTTTGATAAATTGGATACAAAATTTTGAAAATCATTATTTCTAGCAACAAAATCAGTTTCAGAATTTATTTCAATAATACTCGCCTCTTTATTTGAATCATCTATAGAAATTGCAATTAAACCTTCCTTAGCTTCTCTTTCAACTCTTTTTTGCGCAGTTGAAACACCTTTTTTTCTCAAATAATTTATTGCTTTATCAGTATCTGCTTCAGATTTATCAAGAGCTTCTTTACAATCTAGAAAACCTGCGCCAGTGAGCTCTCTTAATTTTTTGATAGCACTTACCGAGGTTTTTTTCATTTTATTTTTTTTTTTTTTTTTTTATTTTTTTTTTGACTTCTTTTTCTGTAGGTATTTTTACGGTGTTTTTTTTTTCTGTTAAACTTTCTTTTATCTTAATTGTTTTATCATTCTTTATAATTGTTTTTGATATTAATGAACATATTAAATCAATCGTTTTTCTTGAATCATCATTTCCAGGAATTGGATAATCTATTCCAATTGGAGATGAATTTGTATCTAAAATACCTATCACAGGTATTTTCAATTTATTTGCTTCACTTACAGCTATTGATTCTTTATTAACGTCTACTACAAATATAGCTTGTGGGGTAGAGCCCATATCTTTAAGACCGCCTAAATATTTTTCAATCTTATCAATTTGTCTATTCATTTGTAGAACTTCTTTTTTTTTAAGATTAAGATTTTCATTTGAAATTTTTTTATTTAAAGAAATTAAAGAATTTAAAGAGTTTGAAATTGTAGACCAATTAGTCAACATTCCACCTAACCAACGTTTATTAACATAAAATTGCTTACATTCTAGTGCATATTTTTTTACAATATCACTTGCTTGTGATTTTGTACCTATAAAAAGAATTAATCCCTTGTTTTTTGTAATATTTTCAATAAAACTCAGAACATTATTTAACAAATCAACAGTTTTTCTTAAATCAATTATATGAATATTATCTTGTTCTCCATAAATGTATTTATCCATATTCGGATTCCATTTATTGGTTTTATGCCCCAAATGCATACCAGCATCCAAAAGATCTCTTAGTTTAAAGCTTATATTCATAAAAATTAATTAATTGAATGTTTTATAATAAAATTTGACAATTACAAGAAAATTAATTTAAAAACTTTATATCATCCATTTTATTATTTATGATATTAAAAAAATCATATTTTCCTGGAACAGATACATTTATTAATTTTTGATTAATATCTACTAAAAGATTAATTTTTGATCCAGAATTATTTTTATATTTATTTAAATGATCTTTTAATTTAGTAATATTCATTTTGTTATTTACAAAAATTTTTATTTTTTTATTACTTTCATTAATAAATTTCTTTAGGGTTAAAACTTCTTGAACCCTTAAATTTATGTTATTTTCATTTTTTACAACTTCTAAAGTTAATAAAAGTAAATCATGATTTTTTATTAATTCTTTTGATGTGCCTAAACAATCAGCAAAAATTATAGCTTCAAAATTTGCAGTATTATCAGAAAACTGAATGTATGCATATTTGTTTCCTTTTTTTGATGTTTTCTCTTTTATATCAGTTGGTAAAGCGGCAATTTTAAAAAAAAATTTTTCCTCATTTTTTTTATTAATCATTGTTTTCTCAATTTCTGTATATGTTAAAAAATTATTTTTTTTAAGAAAAATATTAAAATTTTCAAGCGGATGTTGGGATAAATAAAATCCCAATGCTTCATATTCATAATTTAAAATAGTTGATTTGTTCCATTCATTTTCATTGTAATTTAAATTTATAACATTATTAGCTTCTAAACTATTCGAGAACAGGTTATTTTGACTAATATTCTTTGCATTATCTCGAATTACTTGCACTATATTATTTACATTACTAAAAAGTTTTGCTCTATTTTTATCTAAATCATCAAAAGAACCAGATTTTATTAAAAATTCTAGTTGTCTTATATTTATATTCTCATCATTAAGTCTATTACAAAAATCATCAATACTATTATATTTTCCCCTTTTTTTTCTTTCATTTACAATTTTTGATGTACTATTTATTCCGACATTTTTCAGCGCTGTCAGGCCATACCTTATTGATTTTTTTTTTTGGCTGTTTAATTCTATAGTAAATAAACTACTAGAATAATTTATATTTGGTTTTAAAATTTCAATATTCATATTTTTGCTATCATCTAAATAACGATTTATTTTATCAACATTATTTAATTCATAATTAATAGATGCGGTCATAAATTCGACAGGAAAATTTGCTTTAAGAAATGAAGTTTGGTAAGCAATTAAAGCATAGCCAGCGGCATGAGATTTATTAAAACCGTAGCCTGCAAAAGTTTCTACTTGTTTAAAAATAGATTCAGCTTGGTATTCTTTTACATTATTTTTTACACATCCATCAATAAAATCTTGTTTTAATGAAGCCATTAAACTTTTTTTTCTTTTTCCTATAGCCCATCTTAAAGTATCTGCCTGTGATAATGAAAAACCAGCAAGTGTTTGAGCAATTTTCATTACTTGTTCTTGGTAAATAGTAATTCCATATGTTTCAGAAAGAACAGGTTCTAATTTTGGGTGTAAATAGATTATATCTTCTTTACCGTGTTTTCTTTTAATATAATTTTCTATATAGTCCATTGGTCCTGGTCTATATAATGAAATCATCGCTATAATATCCTCAAACCTATCAGGGGATAATTTTTTTAAGTATTCTCTAACACCTCTACTTTCAAGTTGAAAACAGCCTATAGTATTTCCTTTTTTTAAAAGATCGAAAGTGTTTGGATCTTTTAAAGAAATCGACTTTATATCAATAACTTTTTTATTATTGTTTATAAGCTCACAAGTCTTGTTAATAATTGTTAGTGTTTTTAAGCCTAAAAAATCAAATTTTATTAAGCCTGCTGCTTCAATAAATTTCATAGAAAATTGTGTAACCGGTAAACCGGTTTTTGGATCATCTTTAAAAAAAGGAATTTTTTCATCTAAGTCTTCATCTCCAATCACAATTCCAGCTGCATGAGTCGATGCGTGGCGATATAGCCCCTCTAATTTAAGACTAATATCTAAAAGTTTAGATATAGAGTCGTCATTTTTTTTTAATTCTTGTAATCTACTTTCGTTATTTATTGCATCATTTAGAGATATTGGATTTGCTGGAGTATAGGGAATCATTTTAGCTATATTATCTACTTGATTATAAGGAAGCTGAAGAACCCTACCAACATCTCTTACAACATTTCGGGATTGTAATGTACCAAATGTAATAATTTGAGATACTTTCTTTTTACCATATTTTTTAACGACATATCTTAATACCTCATCTCTTCTTTCTTGACAAAAATCTATATCAAAATCAGGAAGAGTAACTCTATCTGGGTTTAAAAATCTTTCAAAAAGTAATCCGTATTTTATAGGATCTAAATTTGTAATTCCGAGCATCCATGCAACAAGAGATCCTGCACCAGATCCTCTTCCTGGCCCAACTGGAATATTTTTATTTTTTGCCCAAGATATAAAATCTGAAACTATTAAAAAATATCCTGAATAGCCTGTTTTTTTTATAATATTTATTTCATAATTTAATCTTTCTTCATATTTTTTTTTATCAAAATTATTGTTTTTATATTTTTCATTTTCAAATATTTTTTTATTTAAACCTTGGTGAGCTAATTTGTTAAGTTGTTTATTTTCATCATCAGTTGAATTAAAAAATTTTGGCAACCTAGGGTTGGATGTTTCAAGCATAAAAGAACATTTTTTTGCTATTAATATAGTATTTGAAATAGATTCTGGTATATCTTGAAATTTATTCATCATTTCGGCAGAAGATTTAAAAGAAAAATCTTTTGAAATAGAATTTCTTTCAGGATTTGACAATTTATCAACATTTTTTATACATAATAATGCATCAGTTGCTTCATGCATTTCTAAATTTGAAAAATAATTATTATTTGTAGCGACTATAGGTATATTGAATTTGTTGGCAGAAGATAAAAAAAAGTTTTCAGTTTTTTTTTCATCATTAAGTCCTGATCTAGTTAATTCAATGAAAAAATTATCTTTATAAATTGTATTTAAATTCATAAGTATTTCTTGAGCTGTTGCTATATTTTTAAAAAGTAAAGATTTACCTATTGGACCTTCTGCACCTCCGGATAGACAAATTATTCCTTCATTATTCATTTGAAGATCATTAAAATTTATTAAATTATTTTCATCATTGCTAAAATGCTTTGACATTAAGTTAATTACATTTTTATAACCTTCATAATTCTTTATTAATAACAGAATATTTGATGGTAATTCCAAATTGTCTAACTTCTTTAATTCTAAATTAATTCCTAAAATTGGTTGAATCCCTTTTTTTTGGGCTTCTAAAGAAAATTCAAAGGCACCAAATAAATTTTGTTTATCTGTTAATGCTATAGCAGGCATACATTGCTCTATACATAGGTTGATTATTTCTTTAATTCTAAAGGAACTTTCTAACAAGGAATAATTTGAATATTGTCTTAAATGTATAAATGTTTTCATTAATTAAATAATTTTTCCTTCAGATATTTTAACTATTTTATCAAATTTTTTTGTTATTGATAAGTTATGAGTTGCAACAACAAAAGAAATATTATAGTGATTGACCAAATCTTTGATTATTTGAATAACATTTTTGGTATTTTGTTTATCTAAATTTCCAGTTGGTTCATCAGCTAAAATAATTTTAGGCATATTAGCAATAGCACGTAAAATAGAAACTCTTTGCTTTTCACCTCCAGATAATTCTCTAGGTTTGTTATATAATCTTTTTGCAAGATCTAAATCTGATAAAAGCTTTATTGCTCTTTTTTTTGCATTATTATAGCTAGAACCATTAATAAGCTGTGGAATAATTACATTTTCTAATGCAGAAAAACTATCAAGTAAATAAAAATTTTGATAAACAAACCCAATATATTTTTTTCTTATTAAATTTTTATTTTCTTGTGACAAATGATTACATTTTTTCCCATTAATGAAAATTTCTCCATTTGTTGGACTATCAAGTAAGCCAGCAATCTGTAGTAATGTTGATTTTCCTGATCCTGATGGGCCCAATAAACCAATACACTTACCTTCATTTAAATCAAAATTTATACTATTTAATGCAACGATATTCCTTCTTGGTTCAATAAATTCTTTTGTTATATTTTTTAATTTTAAAACAGTTGGCATTTTTTTTTACTCTTTTCTAATTAAATCTATAGGGTTGCTTTTTGAAGCTTTCCAAGCAGGAAGGAAACTTGCAATAAATGATATTAAAAGACTAGTTATAACAACATATGTGACTTCATTAAGATCAATTTTAGCAGGTAAATTTGATAGAAAATATATTTCTGAAGAAAAAAGTTCTGTATTTGTAAATTTTTCTAAAAAATTTTTAAGTGTATTAATATTTAAAACAAAAAAAACTCCAAATAAAGCACCAATTAAAGTTCCAAGAAAACCAATTGTAGCCCCGTTCAAAAAAAATATTTTCATAATCGTATTTTGAGTTGCTCCCATTGTTCTTAAAATAGCAATATCGATTTGTTTATTTTTAACTAACATAATCAGACTTGATATAATATTAAAAGCTGCAACTAGAATTATTAAACTTAAAATTAAAAACATCACATTTTTCTCAGTTTGTATTGCATTAAAAAAAGCTTCGTTTGAATGTCTCCAATCATATAATTGGTAATTTGACAAGTTTTTTTTACTTATTTTTTCTTTAAAACTATCTACTGAATCAATATTGTAAAATACTATTTGAAAATATGGCTTATTTCTGTTTGTTACAAATAATTTTTTTGCATCTAAATAACTTATAAATACTAAATTATTATTGTAAGTATACATTCCTGAATCAAAGTAACCGCCAATTGTAAAACTTTTTACTCTTGGAATATTTCCAAAAGGTGTGGAGGTTGATTTAGGAATTATTAACTTAAAATTATCTCCGATTTCTAAGTTTAATCTTTCCATTAGTTTTATTCCAACTATTACAGAATCATTTTCAAAATTAAATTTATCGCTAATTTTCATTTTTTTTTTATCATTTTTTAAATCTATAAGATTTTTCTTATTTATACCTTTGATAATTACTCCAGTTGATTGTTCTTTTGTAGATAAAAGTCCTTGTCCATCTATTATTTTTCTAAACACTTTCACTTTTTCTTCTGATTTTAAAATATTTAAAAATTTATCTTCGTTAAAATCTTTATTATAAAAATGAATATTTAAATGGCCATTAATTCCTATTATTTTATCTAGTAATTCTATTTTAAACCCATTCATTACTGACATAACAATAATCAAGGTACCTACGCCTAAAGCTATGCCTAAAAAAGAAAATAAAGATATTATTGAAACCATAGTATTTTTTTTACTTGGTTTTAAATATCTTAGTGCAATAAATAAAGATGGAAAATTAGAGATCATAAATTAAATTTTTTTTAATATTTCATTCATATTTTTTATTTTTATTTTTATAATTTTTTTTGTTTTTCTATTTTTTATCTCAACACTATCTTCTTTTAAAGAATTTTCTCCTAAAATAATTTGTGATGGAACACCTATTAAATCCATATTTGCAAATTTTTCTCCTGGCCTTTCATTAGTATCATCATATAAAACATCAACATTGTTTTTTATAAGATAATTATAAATCTGATCTGAAATTTTAGTTAATTTATTATTTTTGTTGCCCAAATTTATTAATCCCATGTCAAATGGTGAAATACTTTTTGGCCATATAATACCTTTTTCATCATGTGATGATTCTATAACAGCAGCAACTAATCTTGATAAGCCAATACCATATGAACCCATTTCAACATTAATTTTTTCACTTTTTTCATTTAAAACATAAGCTTCAAGTTTTTCAGAATATTTAGTTCCGAAATAAAAAATGTGTCCTATTTCAATTCCTTTTGTTTTAATAAGTTTACTTTCATCTAACTTTTTTTTTTTACTGTATTCATCTATTGTAACAGAATATAAATTTCTTAATAATTTAAATGAATTTGTTGTATTTAACTTATTAATATCACCAATTTTTTTATCATAATATATTTCAGTATCACCAGAATTACTTATCAAATGAAATTCATGACTTAAATCACCCCCTATGGCTCCGGGATCTGCTTTAACAGGAATAACTTTTATACCAATTTCACTAAAAATTTCTAAATAACAACTAAACATATTGTCATATGATTTCTCTGCATCTTTTTTTGTGATATCAAAAGAATAATTATCTTTCATTAAAAATTCCCTACACCTCATTACTCCATAACGAGGTCTAATTTCATCTCTAAATTTCCAATGTATTTGATAGAGGTTTTTTGGTAAATCTTTATAGCTTTTAATATAATCTTTAAAAATTTCTGTAATTAATTCTTCGTTAGTTGGACCATACAAAAGTTCTTTTTTGCTTCTATCATGAAATTTTAACATTTCCGGGCCATAATCATTATATCTTCCACTTTTTTTCCAAATACTTGATGATTGTATTGTAGGCATCAGTAATTCCTGACATCCGTATAAATTATGAAATTTTCTTATTATATCTTCTATTTTTTTTAATACTTTTAATCCTAATGGAAGCCATGCATATATTCCTGATGTTGTTTGTTTGATCATCGAAGATTTAATCATTAATTTATGAGAAATTAACGTTGCATCAGATGGTGTATCCTTACGTGGTTTTAAAAAATATTGTGATAGTCTCATTTAATTAATAATTATACTGAAAAGAAAAAAATTGTTTTTTTATAATAAAAAATACTAATAACCATAAAACAAAAGCTATTAATGAAGTTATTATAAATTTTTTTAAAATTTGTGGATTTTGAGGAGCTCCTTCTGCATGTCCTTTTTCTGCTTTATTTGGTTTTTTAATACCTATAGGTAATATTGTAAACACAATTACCCACCATATTATCATATAAATTAAAAAACCTTTTAGAAATTCGATCACTACTATTCTTCTTCTAATTCAATTAATGTTCCGCAAAATTCTTTTGGGTGTAAAAACAAAATTGGTTTATTATGTGAACCAGTTGTTGGTTTACCGCTTCCTAAAATTGTTACTTTTTTATTATTTAAATTTTCTAAAGATTTATTAATATCTGAAACTTCTAAACATATATGATGCATCCCTCCATCAGGATTTTTTTCTAAAAATTTCATTATTGGTGAATTTTTTCCATAAGGTTCCATTAATTCAATTTTGGTATTTTCTAACTCAACAAAAACAACTGTCACTCCATGCTCTGGATAGCTTTTAGGATCAGAAACAACGGCATTAAAATTTTGTTTATATATTTCTTTTGCTTTTTTTACGTCTGGTACAACTATTGCAATATGATTTAATTTTTTTAACATTTTTTTATATTTTTAAATTCTTATTACATGTATTTGTATTATTGGTTTCATATCTAAAGCTTTTCTAAAAAATTTTTGTGAAAAAGATTTAATTTTCTCCTTTAATAGTGTTTCTACAAATTGTTTGTTTTTAAATTCATTTACAAAATTATTAATATTGTCCGTTAAACTTTTTCCAAAATTCTTAATATTTTCATCATTAAAAAATCCTTTACTAGATATTACTGGTTTTGAAATAATTTTATTGTTTTTATTTATTATTAATGAAATTAATATAGTTCCATTATAAAGCATTTTTTTTCTACTTTTAATTGCATCTTCATTTATAGGTATAATTTTTTTTCCATCTAACATAAGTCGACCAGATGGAATTGAACCTAGAAGTTTAGGTTCACCTGGAGCAACTCTTAATAATAATCCATTTTTAAGTATTAATCCTTTTTTTACCCCACACCTTCTAGCAATCTCAACATTACTTTTTAAATGATGATACTCACCATGTACTGGTATAATAATTTCTGGTTTTATCCAATTGTACATTCTTTTTAATTCTTCAATATGAGGATGACCTGATACATGAACGAATTCATCAGATTCTGTAACAACATTAACATTTTTTTCTTTTAGGTCATTTTGTACTTTTGTTATTGATCTTTCATTACCAGGAATTACTTTTGATGAAAAAATAACTGTATCTCCAGCTTCTAAGAAAATATTTTGATGAACATCATTTGCTATTCTTGATAAAGCAGCCCTTGGTTCCCCTTGAGAACCAGTGCAAATTAAAAGAACCTGATCTTTTGGATAAATCATTATTTCTCTTTCATCAAGAAATGGTTTTATGTTTTTTAAATATCCTGAATCTAAAGCTGCCTCGTACATAGTCCAAAGAGATCTACCACATAAAGCCGCAACTCTTCCTACTTTATCTGCAATATGTGCAAATGTTTCTAATCTTGCTAAATTGCTTGCAAAACTTGTTATAGCAATTCTATTCTGTATTTTTTTAATTATTTCTATCAGACTTTCTCTAAGTTTTTCTTCTGAACCTGAGTGACCTTCAACATTTGAATTAGTTGAATCACTAACGATAGCTAGTACTCCTTTTTTTCCAAATGATTTTATTTTTTCATCATTAAAATTTCTTCCAACTAATGGTTTTGGATCAATTTTCCAATCACCTGTATGCAAAACATTACCAAATTTAGTTTTAATACCTAAAGCATTTGGTTCGGGAATAGAGTGAGTGGTTGATATTACATCAATTTCAAATGGTCCTAATTTAAAATTACTATCTAGAGAAATATTTTTTAAGAATTTTGGTTTAATTTTCAATTCCTTTAAATTTCTTTTTAAAACTGCAGCTGCAAAAGGAGTTGCATAGACTGGGCATTGTAATTGAGGCCATATGTATCCTACTGCGCCGATGTGATCCATATGTGCGTGAGTTATTATTATTCCTAAAAGATTTTTTTTATTTTTTTTTACAAATTCGGGGTTTGGTAGAATTATATCAATACCAGGAGTTTCTTCTGAATTTCCAAAAGTAATTCCTAAATCAACAACTATCCATTTACCTTGAGTTCCATAAAGGTAAAAATTCATACCTATTTGACCAACTCCCCCGATAGGAGAAAATATCAACTCATTTTGAGGTACGTATGTTTTGATTAAATTATGAGTTGGATTTTTCATAATAATTTAATTTAAAAATTTCAATTAAACCATGTATAGTGAGATTTTCATTAACAATGTTAATTAAATTAATATCTTTAGATATAATCTTAGATAAACCTCCTGTAGAAATACAAAAAAAATTTTTTTTAAATTTATTTTGTATTTTTTTTATTATAAATGTTACTAAACCAATATAGCTCCAATATATTCCGTTCTCGATTGCATTTTTAGTATCTTTTCCAATTAAACTGTTTTTTCTTTTAAATTTAATTAACGGTAGCATTGATGTTTTTTTAAACAAATTATAAAGAGATAAATTAATACCTGGGGTAATTAATCCACCAATATAATTACCGGAAATATTAATTACATCAAATGTTGTAGCAGTTCCAAAATCAATTACAATTGCAGGCGTTTTATATAGGGATTTAACAGCTACAGTGTTTACAATTCTATCAGCTCCAACCTGTTTTTTATTTTTTACATTAATTTTTATATTCAATTTAGTTTTATTAAATAAAACAAAATGTGGTTTATCTTTTAAAAAGGAAAAACAAGTTTTTCTTATATTATAATTAATTTCAGGTACTACAGATGAAATAATACATTTTATTTTTTTTTGTACACTTAAAATTTTTTTTATTTCATTAAATTTTATAAATAAAAAAATTTTTTTTTTTTTAAAGTCTTTAGTTTTAAATTTTTTAATTTTATTAATTTTAAAATTTTTAATTAAAGCAACAACAATATTAGTATTTCCAACATCTATTGCAAAAAAATTATTAACATTCATATTATTTGATCACCATAAAAAACTTCTTTTGTTTTATTGTTTGTTTTTAATTTAATTCCACCATTTATTGTTAAATTAATTAATTTACCTTTTATATAATTGTTTTGATACTTAATAATAATTTTATCATTTTTTTTATAGATATTTGATATCCATTTTCTTTTTATAAAATTAAAGCCTTTTTTTTCCCAAAGTTGATAATTGTTAAAAAAAATTTCTAAAAATAATTTAATAAAATTGTTTTTTTCTACATAAATTTTTTCTTTATATAACGATGTGATTTTAAAATCTTTTTTATTTAAATTTGGGTATTTTTTTAAATTTAATCCTAGACCTATAATAATCCATTTAACTTTTTTATTTAGATTAAAGGAACTTTCTACAATAATACCAGCAATTTTTTTTTTATTTAAAAGTATATCATTAGGCCATTTGTATTTAACATTAATTTTTTTCTTAATTTTTTTTAATGAATCACCTATAGATACTGAAGTAACAAAAGAGAGTTGGTTAACTACATTTACTCTACATTTAGGCTTTAATAAAATAGATAAATGAATATTACCCTTATACGAATGCCATTTTGCTTTTCTTCTACCATAACCACTGGTTTGATTAATAGCGCTTAAACATAAATTATTAATATTTTTATTTAATGAGAATAATCTTTTTAATTCTAGATTTGTACTTTCAACAGTATTTAAATTTATTAAATTATATTTTTTTTTCATCAAGTATTTATAAAAGATGTGGAGTTAATTATTTCTAAGAAATCAGAAAGTAATATTATTAAAAAAATACTTATGATTAAGGTTAAAATAATTATTAACTTAGAAATTTTTGATATATTTATATAAATATCGTTAATTGGTTTGTCAAAAAAAATAATTTTTATAATTTTTAAATAATAAAATGCTGAAATAATTGATGTCAAAACTGCTATTACAGCTAAAAAATACATTTTGCTTTCAACAGCAGCAATTAAAATATACAATTTTCCAAAAAAACCTGATAATGGTGGTAAGCCTGCTAAAGAAAAAAGTAAAATTGCAAAACTAAAAGATAAAAACGAATTCTTTTTTAACAAACCAGAAAAATTATTAATGTTTTCCAAATAATATCCATTTATTTTATTTTTTAAGCATAATATGCATGTAAAAATCCCTAAAATATTAATCGTATAAATTGATAGGTAAAGTTGAACACTTTTAATCCCAATTTGGTTAGCTGTTAAAACTCCTATTAAAATAAATCCCATATGACTTATAGAACTGTATGCCAAAAGACGTTTAATATTATTTTGATTTAACGCTGCAATAGATCCTAAAATCATTGAGGCTATAGAAACTAAATATAAAATTTGAGACCAAGCTGTGTAATAATTTTCAAATGGTATATTCAAAAATTTTATTAGAAAACCTATAGTTCCAATTTTTGGAATAGTTGTAAGAAAAGCTGTTGTCGATGTAGGTGATCCTTCATATACATCAGGTGCCCACATGTGAAATGGCACGACACCAATTTTAAAAAATAAACCGCATAAAATTAAAATAAAACCAATATTAATAATTAAAAAATTTTCATGGTTTTTCAAAGATAAATTAATTGATTTGGATATTTCATAGAAATCAGTTGAATTAGTAAATCCATAAATTATTGATAAACCATATAATAATATTCCAGAAGATAACGCACCAATTATAAAGTATTTAACTCCAGATTCAGAAGATTTAATATCGTGTTTTCTATAAGCAGCTAGAATATATAAACAAATGCTTTGTAATTCCAAACCAAGATACATGGATATAATATTCCTTGATGAAATTAATATTAAAACACCAACTATTGATAATAAAATTAAGAAAAAGAACTCGGGGTTAATTATATTTAAATCTTTTAAATAGTTATATGAAATATAAATTATTATTATTGTTCCTATATAAACTAAAATCTTAAAAAAAAGAGTATATAAATCATTATTAAGTAAATTATTAAATGAATTTGTTCCAGCATCTACGACGTAAATAGAGCAATAAAGAGATAAAATTAATGAGATGAGAGTAATGTAAAGTACTCTTTTGTTAGGATCTTCATCCTTATTAAAAAAAATTCCATATAATAAAATAAGTACAGAACCAATAATTAAGGTAATTTCTGGGGAAAATAATTTAATATCAATTAATTCCATTTTTTAATTAATAATTAATTTGTTTGTAGATAATTCATAAACACTAATTAAAAAATTAGGATATAAACCAAATGTTATAATCAAAACTATAAATATAAAAAAAATAAATGTTTCTTTAATATTTAAATCATTAATATCCTTGTAATTATTAGTACCGAAACAAACACGATTATATAACCATAAAATATAACAAGCAGAAAATATGATTCCAAATGCTGCAAAAAAAGATATTAAAAAATTAATTTTAAAGGCACCAATTAAAACTAGAAATTCACTAATAAATCCCGTTGTTCCAGGAAAAGAAATTGCTCCTAAACAAAATATCATAAAAAAAAATGAAAATACTGGCATTTGCTTTAGCATACCACCATAATCATTAATATTTTTTGTTTTAATTTTATCAATTAAAATTCCAGCAGATAAAAAAAGTGCGGCAGAAACAAGTCCGTGACTTATCATTTGAAAAACTGATCCTTGTAAACCTTCTAGGTTTCTAGAAAAGATACCCAAAGTAACAAAACCCATATGAGCAACTGATGAATAAGCGATTAATTTTTTTATATTTTTTTGAGCTAATGTAACTATCGAAATATAAATGATTGAAATTAAACTTAATATAAAAATAAATGGAGTAAAAAAATCTGATGCTGTAGGAAATAACGGAAGTGAAAACCTTAAAAATCCATAACCTCCTAATTTTAATAAAATTCCTGCTAATATAACTGAGCCGGCTGTTGGAGCTTCTACATGAGCATCGGGTAACCAGGTGTGAAAAGGCCACATTGGGAGTTTAATTGCAAAAGAGATAAAAAAAGAGAGAAACAACCAGATTTGTAAAGTAAATGGAATATTTATGTTAATCAATAAAGTCAGATTGCTAGTTCCAGAATAAAAATATAAGGTTAAAATCCCTAACAACATAAATAATGCGCCAAAAATAGTAAATAATAAGAATTTATATGATGCATAAATTCTATTTTCACCACCCCAAATTCCTATAATTAAAAAAAGTGGAATTATTGATCCTTCAAAAAAAATATAAAAAATAAATAGATCTAATGAAGAAAACGCGCCAATAAGAAAGAACTCAATTAATAAGAAAGATATTATAAAATAACTAATATTTTCTTTAATTTTATTCCAACTAGTAAAAATACAAATTGGAGTTAATAAAGTTGTTAATAGAATGAATGATAATGAAATACCGTCAATACCAAGATAATAATAGATATTTAAATCTTCTATTATTTTAAAATTTTCAACAAATTGAAATTGATCTTCTGTTTGATCAAAAAGATATAAAAGAATTAATGATAAAAGAAAATTTATTATTGAAGTCCATAAACCTATTTCTTTTACTTTTTTCTCATAATATTTATCTTTTTTATTTATTAATAATATTACTAGTGATCCGATAAGTGGAAAAAAAATTAATAACGATAATATTGGAATATTCGTCAATTTTTAATACTAAAGAAAAAATATTACAAAAGAAATTAACAATGTCATTCCTATCACAAATGAAAATACATAATGATAAATATAACCAGTTTGTAGATTACTGAAAAATTTTGATATTCTTTTAGTTGATAAAGCCAAAGCATTTGGCCCCAATTTATCAATTAAGCCTATATCAATTTTTTTCCATAAATTATCAGATAATTTTATTATATTCTTAACAAATAAATAATCATAAAGTTCGTCGAAATACCATTTGTTTAAAAGAAATTCATAAAAAGAATTAAATTTTTTCTTTAAATAAAAAATTAATTTTTGATTATAAAAATAAAAATAAAAAATTAAAAGTATTCCAAAAAAAGATAAAATTGTAGGAATAAAATTGATTAAATTATTTTTGTGGTGCAAGGATATAGTAGAAATATTTGAAACGTTTGAATTCATCCATAACTGCGCATATTTTTCACTAACAAAAAAATCTTTAAAAAAATAACCAGAAAAAATAGAAAACAAGGATAATAATATAAGAGGAAATAAAATATAAAAAGAAGATTCTTTTACTTTAAGGTAATGGAACTTTGAAAAATTTAATGAGCCATGAAAAACATAATAAATTAATCTAAATGAATATATTGATGTAAGTAATACAACAATGATAGATACAATATAAACATACTTAGCTAAAAACAAATTAGAAGATAGACCGGAATTAACTATAAGTTCTTTTGAATAATAACCAGAAAAGAAAGGAATGCCTGAGAGAGCTAAACTTCCTATTATCATTATGAAATATGTTACAGGGAGTTTTTTCCATAATTTTCCCATTTTTTTTATATTTTCATGATGTAAAACTTGAATAACTGATCCAGCGCCTAAAAAAAGTAATGCTTTAAAAAAGGCGTGGGTAACAAGATGAAATATTGCTAAGTTATACATAGAAAAACCGGCAGCAATAAACATGAATCCAAGTTGACTACAAGTTGAATAGGCAATAATTCTTTTTATATTATTTTGTGTTATAGCAACAGAAGCAGCAAATATTGCTGTTATAGACCCTATAAAAATTAAAAAATTTGAAGCAATAATAGAATTATTAAAAAATAAGGACATTTTGCAAATTAAAAAAACTCCCGCTGTTACCATAGTCGCAGCATGAATCAATGCTGACACAGGTGTTGGCCCTTCCATTGCATCTGGTAACCATGTATGAAAACCTAGTTGGGCAGATTTACCCATAGCACCCAAAATAAGCAAAAAACATATAACCGTTACTACATCTACATCAAAAAATAAAAAATTATATCTAACCTCTTCATAGTTATTAAAATTGGAAAAAATGTTTACAAAATTTATAGAATTAAAATTTAAATAAATTAAAATAATTCCTAATATAAAAAACATATCCCCAACTCTATTTACGATAAATGCTTTTAAAGCAGCGTTAGTAGCAGATTCTTTATAAAACCACCAACCTATTAATAAATAAGAACAAAACCCCACACCTTCCCAGCCAAAATAAAGTTGGAGTAAATTTCCTGAAGAAACTAAAATAAGCATGAAAAAAGAAAATAAATTTAAATAACAAAAAAAACGAGTTATTGATTTATCTTCTTTCATATATCCAATAGAATAAAATTGAACTAAAGCTGAAATAACATTTACAATTAAAATCATAATAGATGTCAGAAAATCTACGTGTATATTCCAAGAAGAAATTAAGTTTCCAGAATGTAACCAACTAAATAAATAAATTTCAAAAGTAGTATTAGTATCTATAACCTCTCTAATAAGTAAAAATGAAAAAAAGGTAGATAAAAAAATAAAAAAAACAGAAGTATAAATTAAAATTTTTTTGTTAATAAAATTAGTAAATAAAAGAAAAATAAAAAAACTAATTAATGGGAATAAAACTGATAGTGAAAACATATTATCCTTTTAAGGTAGTAATATCATCAATATGTATAGAATCTTTTTTTCTAAAAAATATTACTATTATTGCTAATCCAACAGCAGCTTCGGCAGCAGAAATACTTATATTAAAAAGTACAAATATTTGTCCTACAATATTTTTATAATAATTTGAAAAAGAAACGAAGTTAATATTTGCTGAAAGAAGTATTAATTCTATAGACATCAATAAAATTATTAAATTTTTTCTATTCAAAAAAACACCTATTAAGCCAATAACAAATATAGTAATAGATAAATATAAATAATATATGATGGGAATTTCCATTTGTTTATTTTTTTAATATTTGTTTATAAATATTTTGTTTTTTTACATTTTTTCTTTTTCTATAAGTCAAAAAAATTGCACCAATCATTGCAACTAAAAGAATTAGACCGGATATTTGAAATAATAAAAAATAATCAGTATATAGAATATTTCCTATAAGTTTTGTATTATTCAATGTTTGATTAGAATTTGTTTTTACAAAATTCAATTTTGATTGATTAACTACATAAATTAATTCTAATAAAATTATAAAACCAACAAACAGGCCGATTGGTAAATAATTTAAAAAAGTTTTCCTTAATTTTGTGATATTTATATCTAACATCATTATAACAAATAAAAAGAGAACAGCCACAGCGCCGATATATACTATAAGTAGTATCATTGCTAAAAACTCTGCATTAGAGAATAAAAATAAAATTGCAGTGTTAAAAAAAACAAGTATTAAAAACAAAACAGAATGTATTGGATTCTTTGATAATATTACTAATAACGAAGAAGTAATTATTATTATTGATATAATAAAAAATAAAAAAATAGTCAAAATAAGTTTATAAAATAATTTTTATCTATACGTTGAGTCTAAATCCAATCTTTTTTTTATTTCATTCTCCCACATATCGCCATTCTTTAAAAGTTTTTCTTTATTGTATAATAGTTCTGATCTAGTTTCTGCAGAATATTCAAAATTGGGTCCTTCGACTATAGCATCTGTTGGACAAGACTCTTCGCATAAACCACAATATATACATTTAGTCATATCAATATCGTATTTTGTTGTGCTTCTAATACCATTCTTATCAGCAGGCCCGGTTTTAATAGTAATTGCTTGTGCAGGGCAAATTGCTTCACATAACTTACACCCAATACATCTTTCTTCTCCTGAAGGATATCTTCTTAATGCATGTTCGCCTCTAAATCTAGGACTTAAAGGGCCTTTTTCATTGGGATAATTCAATGTTACACGTCTTTTAAAAAAGTATTTAAAAGTAGTAATCAATCCAATAAATAAATCTCTTAAAAGTGCAATTTTTAAAATATTAAAAAAAATTTTTTTAAACATATTTAAAAAAAACTAAAAATGTAGATGTTAAAAATACCCAAAATAAAGATAAGGGTAAAAAAACTTTCCATCCTAATCTCATCAATTGATCATATCTGAATCTAGGAAATGTTGCTCTAATCCAAAAAAACAAAAAAACAAAAAAAGAAACTTTAAGGAAAAACCAAACATAGCCTGGGATATAATTAAATAATTCTAAGTTAAACGGTGGTAACCATCCACCAAAGAAAAGTATGGTTGTCATAGCGCTCATTAAAACTATATTTGCATATTCTCCTAAAAAAAATAAAGCAAATGGAGAGGAAGAATATTCAACATGATAACCAGATACGAGTTCTGCTTCAGCTTCAGGCAAATCAAACGGGGCTCTATTTGTTTCAGCTAAAGTAGATATAAAAAAAATAATCATCATTGGAAAATGAGGTATGAAATACCATAATTTATTTTGTGCTATGATAATTTCAGTTAAATTTAATGAGCCCGCTGATAATAAAACACTAATAATAATTAAGCCAATTGATACTTCGTAGGAAATCATTTGAGCTGTAGAACGCATAGCACCTAAAAATGCATATTTAGAATTACTTGCCCAACCAGCCATTATTATTCCATAAACACTCAATGTTGAAACAGCAAATAAATATAAAATACCTACATTAATATTTGATAAAACAATACCTTTATCAAAGGGAATTACCGCCCATCCGATTAAACTTAATACAAATGTTATAATTGGAGCTATTATAAAAACATATTTATCAGAACCATAAGGAATTATAATTTCCTTTGTTAGTAGCTTTATACCATCAGCAATTGGTTGAAATAAACCTAAAGGACCTACAACGTTTGGGCCTCTTCTTAATTGCATTCCAGCAATTACTTTTCTTTCTATGTATGTTAAAAAAGCAACAAACAATAGTAATGGAAGTATTATTAGCGATATTTTTGAAATTATAATTAAAGTATTAAATAACATTCTATTTATTATTTCCTTTGAACTCTTTTGAACACCTGTTCATAACTTTTGATGATTTAGTTATAGGGTCTGTTAGATAAAAATCATCTATTGGTAAATTAAATTCTTCATTAAGTAATTTCCCTTTTTTACCAAACTTAACAAATTCGTTCTCAATATTTTTTTTTTGTGAAGAAAAAACTTTATTATTTTCCTTAATTAGTCTCTTTCTAACATCGTAAATATCATAATAATTATATTTTTTCTTTAATTTCTTTCCGATGGAAACAATTATTTTCCAATCTTCCTTAGCTAATCCTGGCGGGTTGCATGCTTTAAAAGTTGTTTGAACTTTTCCTTCAGTATTAACATATGTAGCATTTTTTTCACTGTAAGCTGAACCAGGTAAAACTACATCAGAATATTCAGCTCCAAAATCTCCATGATGTCCTTGATATATAACAAATGAATTAGTTAATTTTGTAACATCAATTTGATCGACACCTAATAAATAAATAAGTTCTAATCTGCCTTTTTTAGATAAGGAATAAAGTTTATCAAGATTAAAATCTAGATTTTTGGAATAAAATTTTAAATCTAATGCTCCGACTCTAGATGCAGCGTAATGAAGAAAACTAAGTCCATTCCAAATAATTTTATTATTTTCTTTTTGTATTACAGAAAATTTTTTGCATAAATTATAAATAAAAAATAAAATTGATTTAGAATCTTTTCTAGTAAAAATATTATCTCCAATAATTAATATTGGTTTTTTCGCTTTTTCTAATTTTTTTGATAAT
>Ga0315336_1001325_pt1 | contig 49890 bp, 43 predicted proteins | sample ASW5metaG_FD_204512 | JGI IMG/M metagenome (GOLD analysis project Ga0315336, IMG submission 204512) | Ammonia-oxidizing marine archaeal communities from Monterey Bay, California, United States - ASW #5 | ecosystem: Environmental > Aquatic > Marine > Intertidal zone | place: USA: California...
CATCAGTATGCAGAGCCTGTCCCCGGTGGTGTGGTTACAAACTTTCTCACTTCTCTCGCAAAGAAAATCAACACATATTTTATTGCCGGACTGGTCGAAATAGATGATGATCGAATTTATAACTCCTCGATCACAGTTGGGCCGGAAGGTTTCATCGGGCGTTACAGAAAAATTCACTTGTTTGATACCGAGAAAGCCTGTTTCCATACTGGCACGGAAGTTCCTCCCGTATTTAATCTAAATGGAACTAAGGTCGGGGTCATGATTTGTTTCGATTGGCGGTTTCCTGAAATAGCCCGTTCACTAGCTTTAAACGGCGCAGAAATCATTGCGCATCCTTCTAACCTTGTTTTGCCCCATTGCCCTCAAGCTATGATCACCCGGTGTCTTGAAAACCGTGTCTATGCTATTACTGCCAACCGGGTGGGGAATGAAAATCGGGTCCTCGATGAGATGCTTCACTTTATAGGGCAAAGTCAGGTGGTCGATCCTGATGGGAATGTATTAATTCGAGCATCAGAAATCGAGGAAGAAATTCAAATTGTAGAAATCGATCTCGGAAAAGCCCGAGAAAAATTTATCAACTCAAAAAACGATATTTTCAAAGATCGTCGTCCCGATCTTTACAGTTAAAGATGACATGCTGCATGTTTTGAAATAAAGCTGTCATGGGTTAAAATGCTAGATCATATAAAAACTAATACTATCGGGTAGCTAATGCCTGATGTTTTTTGAGAGGAAAGTATGGGTAACGAAAAACCAAGATTTCTTAAAATGGACAATGGAACTATTTATGACTCGGTGACCAGTGTGACCTGGATGGCCAATGATTCGTTACTGGAATTAGGAAAAGAGGTTTCTTACGCTGAGGCGGAGCAATATGCAAAGCAAGCCAACGAGAAAAAAGTGAGCGATTACAGCGATTGGCGTATACCAACCATCCATGAAGCATCTTCTATTTTCGATAAGGAAAAACTAAATAAAGATTCAAAGGGCGGAGATATTTTTTTGGATTCGGTGTTTCCGCCAGGAGCCGCAAACTGCACTTGGACATCTTCAACACGCGGCGAAGAAGCCCAGATAATGTTTTATGCCAATGGTTGTCCATACTGGTACACGAAAAACGACAAAACCATTTCACACGCTGTACGTCTGGTCCGCCGCGACTCCTGATAAGAGAAATTACTTGGTGTCCTTAATTAAGTTCGGGTTATCTAGCACTAAGCCAATTTACCAATAGCCGCTAAACAGGGAGGCTTTTCTGCAGGATAAATAAATAGACTTGCTTTGGTATTTCCCATTTACCCAGTCCCTATTTTCCTGAAACGTAGTAAAAAACTATTCCGGTTGCGCGGTTTTAATATTTGGAACCTGTAGGCCGAAATAGGGGGTCAGTTCATTGGGTATCGACAATTTACGATAGAGTTTGTGAAATTCCTTGCTAGAAAGTTCGGGATTGAGCATTTGCTTAACTTGTTCTGAAGATACAAGTTGCTGGGAAGGTTCGTCAAAGATGGTGACTCCAACACCAATCCAGTGACCGTGGACAAACTGTTGTTGGACCAAACTTTCAACTCCCGTACTGTACTCCATGGCTTTTTTTATAACATGTTGAGCAATATGCACGGGCACACATTTTCCGATAGCAATTACCTTAGAGGTTTCTCCCATAGGATAAACTCGGAGAGCAGCTCGAGAGTTTCCCAATGCGGTAAATTCTTTAGAAATTGTTTTTCGTTGTTTGCGAAATTTTTTAGAAATATAGCCTTCAATTTTAATTCGTTTTTTATCCAAAGGTTCGCAATTTTCTTGCGCCTGCGCTGAGTCACCTAAGAACAAGCCCAGTATTATCAGAGTTCCAAACACCCATATTGTTAATTTTCCACTTAAATTTAAATTTTCTGTATTTTTTTTATGTATCATATAGGGTCTTGTTTCTCCAGTTTGATTGAAATCCTTTGTTATAATACAAGGGGCTAATTGCCAAAAGGTGGTAAAAAAATCGAACCTTGAGAAGGAGTTTGATTTTATCAATCCGTTTTAGTTTGATTTTTTCTAATGTATTCTTCAGCGCTTTGTTCAGTTGAAAAATAATGTTCTTTGCCATTTACCATTTTTTTTATTGCTTCTGATTTAGGAATGTACACGTCGTTATTGGGGTCCTGCACCATTTCTGTCGGGCCCGATTCTCTGGAACTCGATGATGGAAAAATCAGGCGAGCAACAAGAATGATCAAAACAACTGCAATTCCAAACAATGCTAAACGGGCCATTTCTTTATTGTAAAGATAAAGGCATATAGATTCAACCTGAGATAATGCTAAAATTTTAGCTGAAAATTGGTTTTTCTACTCCATGAACGATAAGCCTAAAAAAATTAAAGATAAGAAAAAACCTCTGGTACCGGCAGTGCGTCAGAAAGGCGGGCTAGTTCCCCTCGACCCTTTTGCTGCCTACCTTCAGGAGGCGAAAAAATATCCAATCCTTACTGAAGAAGAGGAAAAGGAACTGGCAATTCGGCTACGGGAAACAGGAGATGTTGATGCTGCTTACCAGTTGACAACAGCTAATTTGATGCTGGTTGTAAAAATCGCCATGACTTTCAAGCGAGAATGGCAAAATGTCATGGATCTGGTTCAGGAAGGCAACGTTGGTTTAATGAAAGCAGTTAAAAATTTTGACCCCTTCCGAGGGGTTCGGCTATCTGCGTACGCCACGTGGTGGATCAAATCTTATATTTTGAAATATATTTTGGATAACTGGCGGTTGGTACGAGTGGGAACCACAAACGCACGGCGGAAATTATTGTTTAATCTGAAAAAAGAAAAAGAACGTTTGGAGAGAGAAGGGTTTGATCCTTCCACCAAGTTGTTGGCAGAACACTTCGGAGTTGATGAAGGTGAAATTATCGATGTTGAAGCTAGTATTGGTGCTTTCGATGTTTCGTTTGATACGCCTACCCATCCTGATAGTCCTATGACCCCAGCGCAATCTTTAAGCGATGGAAAGTCGCTTGAAAAAGGGGCTGAGATAGGTCAGTTTCGGGAAATTCTTCAGCAAAAAATTGAAGGATTTAAATCCGAATTGAAACCAGCCGAAATTGAAATTTTAGAAAAAAGAATACTTTCTGAATCTCCTCAATCTCTACAGGAACTCGGCGATCAAAGAGGAGTAACGCGGGAAGCGGTGCGTCAATCAGAACAGCGGTTATTAAAAAAATTCAGGATTTATATTGAAGAAGAAATGCCGGAAGCGGCGGATTATTTTACAAATTGAGGAGAAGAAACATGGAAACCCGGACAGAAACGGATAGCATGGGGGAAATCGAGGTTCCTACCCACTGTTATTATGGGGCTCAAACTGCACGGTCGCTGATCCACTTTGATATTGGTGCAGAAACTATGCCGCGTGAACTTATTCGAGGTATGGGGATTCTTAAGAAAGCCTCAGCTTTGGTAAATGCTGAGTTAGGCTTGATGTCTGCAAACATAAAAGACTTGATTGCTAAGGCCGCTGATGAAGTTATCGATGGGAAACTCGATGACCATTTCCCTTTACGGGTTTGGCAAACAGGAAGCGGAACACAATCAAATATGAACAGCAATGAGGTCATTGCTAATCGTGGCATTGAATTGGCTGGGGGTGTCATAGGTTCTAAAGATCCGGTTCATCCGAACGATCATGTAAATATGGGTCAGTCTTCTAATGATACTTTTCCCACGGCGATGCATATCGCGGCAGTTGAGAGTATTAATGAGGCCCTGATTCCATCTTTGATTGCACTCACTAAATCGTTTAGTAATAAATCCACTGATTTCAAAGATATAATTAAAATCGGGCGAACCCATTTAATGGATGCAACTCCGCTAACATTGGGTCAGGAGTTCAGTGGTTATACCACTCAGTTAGAATATGCTCTTGATCGCATCAATGGTTGCATGCCACGTATGTATCAGATTGCTCTTGGGGGAACCGCCGTTGGAACTGGTCTGAATTCACATAGCGATTTCCCGGAAAAGGTTGCAAAACAAATTGCAGATATCACCGGTTTCCCATTTGTGACGGCACCAAATAAATTTGAATCGCTAGGGGCGCACGATGCTATTGTTGAAACAAGTGGTGTATTAAAAACCATCGCCTGTTCTCTAATGAAAATTGCCAATGACATCCGCTGGTTGGGGTCAGGACCCCGATGCGGCATCGGAGAAATAATTTTACCAGCTAACGAACCTGGAAGCTCCATCATGCCTGGAAAGGTAAACCCAACACAGTCAGAGGCAATGACTATGGTGGCTGCTCAAGTGATTGGCAATGATACTGCGATCAATGTTGGTGGCTCGTCCGGTAATTTTGAGCTCAATGTGTTTAAACCTGTGATGATTTATAATTTATTGCAATCGATTCGCTTGTTAGCCGATTCATGTCGATCGTTCAACAACCATTGTGTTGTTGGGATAGAACCAAACAAAATCCAAATTGAAAAGCATCTCAATGGATCACTTATGTTAGTAACCGCACTTAATCCGCATATTGGCTACGATAATGCTGCGAAAGTAGCTAAAAAAGCGTATCAGGAAAACATTACCCTAAAAGAATCTGCCGTTGCTTTGGGATTATTGACTGACGAGGAATTTGATGAAAAAGTCCGGCCCGAAAAAATGACTGGGCCTAAATAAAGAACTTTTAAACAAGGGAATAAATTGAGGAGTTTCAATGTTTAGTTTTGAACACTTTATAGGCATGGTGGTCATGCTTGCTATTATACTCCCTATCATTTTTAAAAAGATGTACTGAGCGTTATAAAAAAATCAACCCTGAAAACAATGAATTTTTATGGGAGTCCTTTGAGTATATAGTTTAATGGGGTGGAAAATCTTTGAAATGCTCTTACTTGGCGTATTCAAACATGCGGTTAACGCATTGCAGAGCTCGTTTTTGCGTATCGAAATTGATTTTGATGATGTTTTGTGGACTGGGATTTTCAAGGACGTTTAATATGTCTTCCAGTGAATTGGATTTCATGTATTTGCACATGGTGCAACCGCCTGCGAAGGTTTTTTGTGGAAATTCTGATTGCAGGACTCCTGTCAACCCACATTCAGTGAGTAAGAAGAATGAGTCTCGATCAGATTTTCGTACATGGTTAAGCATCTGACTGGTGCTGCCGACATAATCGGCTTTGTTGACCACTGCTGAACTGCATTCAGGATGAACCAGAACTTCTATGCCATTAAAGTTTTTTCGTACTTGATCAATGCTCTCCGGTTGGTATTCTTCATGGACGTAGCAGGTTCCTTCCCATAGTTTGATATTTTTATTTACCCCCTTTATTTTCAGATTTTGGATTACGTTTTCACCCATCAGTTTATCTGGAAGAAAATAAATTTTATCGTTGGGGATTTTTTCGATTATTTTATAAACATTGGAAGATGTAACGCAAACATCGCATTGTGCCTTCACAGATGCAGTGGTATTGATGTAGCAAACGAAAGTATGGTCAGGAAATTGCTGGCGTAAACTAATAACATCTGCATCGGTGATGCCATCCGCAAGTGAACAGCCTCCGTATGGGTTCGGGTCAAGGACTATTTTTTTCGGATTGAGTATCTTGGCGGTTTCTGCCATGAACCGAACTGCAACAAAGACGATGATATCTGCATCAGACTCTTTGGCGTTCTTTGAAAGCCCATACGAATCCCCGGTGTAGTCGGCCACACTGTAAAATATTTGGGGCGCGATATAATTGTGAGCTAGAATGATTGCATTTTTTTCGCGCTTGATTTTTTCTATGCGCTCGATGGTAGGGAGCAGCAACTCGCAATTCTCTTTTGTGAATTGGCAGACGGGATTGCCAACATGAATATCTTTGAGTTTCTCGTAGAGTTGTTCTGCGGTGACCATGTGTTTAGCCTGGCGGCCATTTCAAAGGGCGACCGCCCAACATATGATAATGAATATGCAACACGGATTGTCCTGCACCTTCTCCACAGTTTACTACAAGGCGATAGCCTGATTTATCGAGTCCCTGTTCTACAGCTAATTTATTTGCGACGGTAATAACTGAACCCATCAATTCATGGTCGGTTTCTTCCACATCTAGCAGGCACGAGTGGTGTGTGCGCGGAATAATTAGAATATGAGTTGGGGCCTGTGGATTGATATCGTTGATTGCAAAAAGTGTCTCGGACTCATAAATCTTTTCCGATGGAATCGATCCGGCACTGATTTTACAAAATAGACAATCGTTATTCATAAGACTATTTTTTCAAGATTCGTAAAAGGGTTCGTCCCTATTTTCTATATCTTTTTGAGTGGAGTAACTGGTCTCAAATTGCTTCAGATGTTCAATGATATCTTCTTTATAGGAAATGAATGGGTCGAGCATCAAAAAAGGGTCGTCTGTTGTGCTAAGGCGAAAGCCAATCCAGTCTATGAGATACCCCATATGCGAATGTTGCCCTATTAATTTCTTGATCAATTCACCACGACCGTGAGCGCGGGTTCCTCTTGGTGGGTTTCTTTTTGCATGATCCACTGCTGGGTCCGTTGTTTTGCGGAAGCCATCGCCGCTGGCTTCCAATCCCCAAAACAAACCGTTTTCTTTATTCAAATTATGGTATTCCAGATCAAGGCTTTTCAGCCACGGATCATGCCAATCCAGATTTTCTTCATTTTTAAATTCATTGAGCATCCAATACTTACTGGCCCAATCCACCCGTCCTAAGACAGCTTCTGGACCTTTCGACAAATCGTTTAACACCGATTCCCAGTTTTCTAAAATCCAGTCTGTTTCTTGATTTGTACCTGCAAGATGTTTTTTGCAGGTCTCTAGAATATCATGTTGTAATTCAAGTGCTGTGGAAGAAGCACCAGAAGCCAGTGATACATTCCATTTGAATTCCTGATCTCGTGAAATGGAACGCATTGCTTGTACGGAATTTGCAAGAATCCATTCTCTTTTTGCCACGCCCAGTTGCATGATTTCCAGCATCAAAGTGGTTGTTCCCATTTTCATGGCTGTTGCAAACTCACTCATCGTGGAGTCACCAACTAGAAGATGGATGCGTCGATATTTACTGGGGTCGGATAAGGGTTCGTCACGCGTGTTGACAATTGCGCGATTGTATTGTACCCAACGATAAAATTCGTTGGGGATATGATCAGCGCGTTGTGAAATCTGAAAATCAATTTGTTCTCCCAGTACTTCTTTTGGCGAGTTACCTGGTGGCGATACACCATATGCAGTTTTTCCTTCCCAGTCCTGAAATGGGTGTGGGTCACAGGAGCCAATGCGCCCAGCACCGCAATAAATTAGTCGCGTTGTCAGAAAAGAGGATAACAGTTTTAGATTGTCCCGTTCATCGAAGGGGAAATTTCGTCCTACAAGGTAATTTTCGTGACAACCAAATGTGGCATTGGTTTCGAGATCAACATTATTTTTTATAATAGAAATATTGTTGTCCCAACCTAATTCTTCCACTGCTTCCTGAATAAGCGTATCACCTGCACGGTCAAAGGTAATGAGGTCAACAAGATTCGAGCATTCCGGGGATGCGTATTCCAGATGCCCCATGTCAAGATACAATCTACCGCCATTAAGCAGGAAACCGCCATTGCCAGGAGGCTCGTCGTTTGCGCGGTAATGCAGGTCGAGTATCCCTAGATTTTTTGAGAAGATATGATTCTTTATTTTGTCAGCAATCTCTATGGGATCGAGACGGAAGTCTCCGCCGTTATTATCTTTAACTAGCAGTCCATATTCTGTTTCTATTCCAAAGATTCTTTTTTTCATGGATTGCTTCAACCACGTTCCATGGAAGATTTATAAATTTCTGCGGTTTCATCATCGCCAAGAAATCGATATCCTTCTTCAGTGAGTATTGCCAGGGTAGGGTAGATATCATCTTCCGGTCGAGCTTGACCAGTAGCCGAATCGAATAAAGCTGCAGTTTGAAGAAGTCGAATAGCTAGGGTCATGGCTTGTTCACTAGTTCGTTCTGCGAGAGGTTTCTCTCCCCACAAATCTTCGTGTTCGAGAATGCCGCGAATGATTTGTGATCCAGATCCGGTTGCGGTATGAGTGCGAATCTGGAAATCAGCTCCCAGCATATCGTAGAAATGGATGTTGGATTTTTTGTTAATTGGATCGTAGGTAGCGAATATGGGGCTCACCACTCCTAGTCCTTGCACTGCCATACCTACATTTTCTTTTAGAAGCTTGGATAGAGCCCGAATTTTACCTTCTACACTCATCGATTGTAGTTGCGACCGTCGATAATATTCAAAGTTGTGGGATAGGACTCGGGCCATTTCAAATGCAGTCGCCGGGACTCCTGCGATTGCCATCAAGGTATAGTTGTCAATTGGGATGACCTTGTCGCACATCTCATACATGATGCTGTTGCCTGCGGTTGCCCGCCTGTCACCTGCAACGATAATACCGTCCTGAAAATGGAATGCGAGAACAGTTGTTCCCTGCGGAACTGTAAAACCACTTTGCTTTTGGGTGCCTTCTATTTTTGCGTGCCAGCGGTAACCGGATTCTTCCAGCAGCTTAAAAAATTCCCCTGCGGAGCTATTGGATTCGGATTGAAATTTCATTGACCGGTGCGTTGCTTGTATTTTTCGGATTGTTTTGGATCAACTTTTTTCATGCGTTTGAGCAGATTATCTCGTCCCGGTCTAGATGAATCAGGACTGCTAGGTCCTGACTTGTCCTGGTCTGGGCTAGGCTCTTTTTTTTCTTCTCTTCTTAATGGGTCGTTCATCTCCATTTTATAGACTCCTTTTTACAATGTGTCTTTATTATATATAGAATGATCAGCCAGTTGAAGACTTCAATCTGTTTATTTCATCCTCACTTAAAGAACGATAAATCGCTTTGCTCATCGATTTTTCCGTTAGTACGGCTCCCTCAAGATACCATTGATTAAAAGCTTCCTGTAAAGTTTCAGGAAGATCATTGTCTTTTTCGTCTTCACTGTTTTCAGATTTTATTTTTCTACTCTCATCCCAAAGTTTAGCGGCTTCCTGCAGGGCCTGGTCGAGGGAGTAGGACGCGAAAAGTTGCTTCTGGATTTCTCGTTGCAACCAGTCCATAACTTTTTCATCTCCAGCTATGGCAGTGCCATTTTTAAATGTTTCCCAATGTCCATCATAGTTCATGCGGAAAAAATTAGGTTTCCCTTGTTCAGTCAATTCTACCAGCAGAAGACGTATGATGTAGGGAGCACGCTGAATTTCTTCAAAGTTTTGTTTCAATGCGGGTGCAATACCAAATTGTAGTAGCCGGGCCAAGGTGACATCTTGTGCAGATCGGTTGAAACCTTCCAGGTGCGCCATATCCAAAAGATTCATCCGCAGTCTTTCCACATCAGCCGGGTGACCCACGGCACCCAAGGCGATGCGATCATAGATTTCATAAATCTTTCCCGGTTGGGGGGCAAAACCAAAAATCAATAAACCTTCATTATAAGGAACTGCCAAAACAGGCTGCCCCATTTTTAGTTTTTCCTGCACATAGTTATGCCGGGTTGAAACTGCCTCCATCCAGCGATAAGGCTCTTCAAACATATTTTATTTTCCCTTCCTGGATATAGGCGAGTTCAATTGATCGTCACCTAAATAAATTCCAATTTTTGTGAACATTTTGCAGGCAATTTATCCAAAAAATCCTAGAGTTTGTGGTCTGACCGATCGAGCAATTCGAAAAAGTCGCCGTCCGCCTGGGTTTCTTCAATATTTTCCGTCATGGACTTTACCTATCTCAAAGAAAAACCTTCTATCTCACTACATGTGCTTTTTCTAAGTCTTTTTGACTGATTACCCCTGTTAAATCGAGTACATCCCCGTTTTTAAATTCAATTCCTGTCCAATGGATACTTTTTATTTTTTCACTTTCCTTGCTCACTGCGTCACCACGAATTTTTGCGCGGGTTCCTTCTGGCGGGAATTCTATAGCTCTCGAGATTTCTTTTTCAGTTAGTAATGAAAAAACTCCATTTTCCTGCTCCAATCCCCGATACAAGCCTCTGTCTAGATCAAGGTTGTGATATTCCAGGTCCAGACTTTGAAGCATAGGATCATCCCAATTCAGATTTTCGGATTCTATAAACTCCAAAAAAAGTTTTTCTTTAATGGCCCAATCTATTCTATCGGATAATTTATCTGGGCTATGCTTCAGTTCATTCAAAGTTTTTCTCCATTCTTGAATAACCCATTTTGACTCTCTGTCTTTTTCTGGAAAAGTTTTTTCAACTGCTTCCAGATAAATTTCCTGAATTTCCAAAGCTGTAATTGTTTCGCCAGAGTTTCTTTTTAGGGTTGCGTTCCTGTTTTTATCTTGTGATACTTTCAGAACGTCTTGAACGGGGTTCTCCAATTCAATATCCGGTAAAGTTGTTCCTCTTGCAATTAAGTTGAGCACGAATCTGGTGCTACCCACCTTTAAGGCGGTTGCATAAGCAGACATATTTGCGTCGCCCATTATTAAATGTAGCCGTCGATATTGACTTCGTTTGGCATGGGGCTCATCACGGGTATTGATGATGGGCCGTTTTATCATGGTTTCTATGCTCAAAACGTTTTCAATAAAATCTGAGCGTTGGGCCAGTTGCAGTCCTTTAAATTGGTTCGTTTTAGGATTCTCAGATCCTACCTTGCCTGCTCCAGCATACAATTGCCGTGTAACCATAAATGGCACCAAGCCTTTCACCAAGATGTCGAAAGGAATGTCCCTTGACACAAGATAATTATCGTGTGTGCCATAACTATGCCCGCTGTAATCCGTATTATTTTTGAATACCTGGACAGCTTTTTTGCCCAGCTCTTGATTTCGAATTTTTGCACTTTCGGCCACAATCCTTTCACCAGCAACATCATGGGCTACTAGAGAAAAGAGAGAATTACATTCTGGTGTGCTGTATTCTGGGTGAGTATGGTCATTGTAAAAACGAGCACCATTTGAAAGTACCCGATCACATTTCATTTCCAGATAAGAATAAGGGCGTTTTCTGTCCTCGGCGCAAAAAGTATCTTCCTCTTCATCTTGCGCGAGGGACTGCACTTTGAAACCGCGCATGTCTTGATGAGAATTTTCCTGCGAGTAAGCCCATTTACCAAGCACGCTTTTTTGCGGGCAACTTTTCAATAGCTTCATGGATTCTTCTACGGGATCTGAATCTTCCAAGTCTTCACGGATGATACCGTATTCTGTTTCCATACCAAGAAGCGAGGTGTAATCTTTCATATAATGGACCGACGAATCGTATTTTCAGCAGCGGAATCAGATTCATTGGGCTTTCGAACCCGAACCACATTTTTAGATTTTATATCCAGGAGTTGGAGCCAATCTTCTAAATTGTATTCGGCAGGTAAAAGGCTACCTTCTTTAAATTCGGTTTCTAATGCCGTGGTCAGATCATCGACGGTTATGCATAATGTTTCCCCTTTAATAGCTCTTTCTATGGCACTCTCTTTAGAACGTTTCATTATGCCTTCTATTGCTGCTCCCGAAATAAAATCGCTCCAATACATTTTCCTATTGCCACCACTTCGCAAGGTCAGCACAAGCACTTCTTGTTCCGGATTACGTTTAAAAAGCCGGTCCAGAAAAGGCTCGGCCATTTGGTCGAAATCGTCATGCTCCCGTGGTAAACCGTCTTTGAGATAAACGCGCAAAATTTGTTTGCATTCTTCTCGATCTGGACGTCGGACTTTAATTTTTCTGTCGATTCGACCAGGGCGAACAATGGCAGGGTCTATTAAATCGGGTCGGTTGGTTGCCAGGATTACCACGGTGTCTCGCAGAGATTGAATACCATCCATTTCAGCGCAAAACATAGGCACAACAGTATTACTGATGTTTGAACCTCTCCAAGCCTGCCGAGTGCCTAAAATTGATTCTGCTTCATCAATGAATATAAATGGCACTTGACCTTTTTCTTTGTAGTCTCTGGCTTTTTTGAAAATCTCGCGTATTTTTCTTTCAGACTCGCCGAGCCACATATTCAAAATTTCAGGACCTTTCACATGAATAAAGCGGCCTTGTAATTCGGAGTTTTCCTGCTCAGAAAGTTTGCTGATCACTTCCGTTAAAATCGCTTTACCAACGAGAGTTTTTCCGCAACCCGGAGGGCCATAAAACAGAAAACCTTTCGGTACCTGATACTCCATTTCTTGTAAAATTTTCTCATGCAACAAGGGGTATTCAAGAACTTTACGGACTTCTTCTTTTACCTTCTCTTGTCCACCTACTTGCGACCATTCTACTTTTTCAAAATCGTCTTCGATCAGAGTTTGCGATTCGCGTTTTGGAAGTTTTCCTAGAATCACTCTTTGGTTCGAATCTAGAAACACCTCTTCGTTTTCTTTTAAGGAAGATGAATCAAGATTTGCATGGGAAAGGACGATAGTTTCGGTATTTCCTGTGGCCGCCTGGACCAGCCATTGCCCACCATGAAGTTTGCCGGAGATTCTGGCCATGGGCCCTTGGATGGGAAGAGGCAATTTGGCAATAGCTACAAACCCTTCATTAAGAGCCACTTGATCTCCTGTTTTTAACCCCTCTTTCTCCATCAGTTCAGGAACGGCTGCGGCCTGGTATTCGGTACCTCCTGATACAATACGGACCAGTCCATTTTCGCCCTGGCCCAAGACGGTACCAATTCGGTGTGCCGGTGATTTCAGCTTTTCAATCGCTTCTTCAAGTGTTTTTATTTTCAGGGAATATTGCTCTGCCATCTGTTGCGCCTGAAAAAGGGCATCGCGTAAATCTAAAACCTTTTCCTGCAATTGCGGTTGCTCGGAAGTTTCATCCAGCATTTGTTCAATCAATTCTACAATGTGGGTCTTATCGCCCATTCTTACATCCTTTATTTTAAATTATAAACTTTAGAATATTATACCCACGCCAACAATCATAGTAAACGATGCTGTCGGGATTTATTTTACATCTCATAGCTAGGCAGTAATATTTCGGGTTTGGCCCTAGGGTTACATGAATGTAAACCTTGTTGCCACGCCTAAACAGCTTAAATAACAGCACTTTTCCTGCTGCATTATGTCCGCGCATACCCTTATGTCTAAGTAGTTTACTCTTTATCGTGCCATCCCCCATAATATTTTTTATATTATCTAGGAAATTCCCAATGAAGAGGTCTGGTATAATGACAGCATGAAAGCTCAAAAAATATTCCAAATTTTTATTTTCTTCATTGCAGGGATCCTTATTTTTCCATCTTTTTTATTTGCAAATTCTTTTAATCAGCTGATTGAGCAAAAACAGATTTTGAAAAATCAGTTTGGCATTGCAACATTAGAGTGCTTTCCCTTCACAAAGGAAATAGGGTTCACAGAGCACCAGATACCACTGATTGAAAAATGCTTGCAGGGGGTCACTACACTGAAGGAGGCACTCGCCCAGGTTGGTCAAACAGATTATAAAGAGGTGGGGATCAGTAATCGTTTTTTGAAAACTGCTGGCTTTCACACCATTTTAATTGATTGGAAGGCTTCTTCATCTGAATTAGTTCGTTTTCTAAGTCACCGTTTCAATACTGAGGAACAATTAGAATTTCTGAATAAAGTTCGCCTATTGAAAAAGAAGATTGCCGGTAAAGGGATAGTTAAGAAATTTTATTGTTCTAAAGAAATCTCAAACACAGATTGTTTGGCAGGCTATAAAAACCTCGTTGCTGTTCGTATTCCTCCAACGACAAAAAGAACAGGTTGGCATGAAATTATGATTACTCATTCTTCTTTTTCATCGGACAAACCCAATAAACTTATTTTAGGGTTTAACGAATTACCTGCCGAAATGGAAAATCGGATTTTGAAAGATCCTTATGAAACTTGGAAACCAAAAAAGAAAATGTATGAGGTTATTCAAGAAAAATATGGCAAAGCGTTCAAAAAGAAACTTCAGTTGGAGAATTTGATTTGTGCCGCCGAAATCACTTTAAGAGAATGCAAGCAGGGAGCTTTTAATTTATTGAAGGCCAGCCAATCGACTGAATTTCGTATGCGTTACTGGGGGAAAGTGACTCTAAACCGGCACAATACTTTCATAGAAGATGACTTTAATGCGCAGATCCGTTTCGACCTTCCAGCGGAAGAAATCATTGAACATTTTTCCCGCAAAGCCATAAAAACTCAGGCTGCAGAGAATACAACCCTAGCAGTAAAATTAGAGAAACAGACAAAAAATAATGCTTCCAAGTTACGAGCAGTTTGTGATCTTCAGGGCCTATCTTCTGCTCTTTGCGCCAAAGCTTTCAAAACCTTTATTCGATTTGTAAAAAACAATCGCGACTATCAAGTTGCTTTGCCTTGGGACACTCTAATGTTTATCGACGGGGCTCAAATTGCTCGGGTCAATTTCGCACTCAATTCCAGTTCCCAATCCACCTATCTCTATATTGATGCCAACAGTAATGATCAGCAGTTTTCTAATTTTTTGCAAAAATTCCGATCCAAAAATTAAGGCCTGCGGCTTATTTATATAAAGAATTTGATGGCGAACAATAAGCAAGAATCTGTTCACTTAATTTAAACATCGACAAGGGTCAATAGACCTCTTCGATCCTTGAAATTAGGTGGATGATTGATCGTGTGCAACCTAGTAAATCTGGGACCGATAAACTTTCTCCCGGTTCATGCATTTTGGCATCTGGATCGTAAGCTCCCAAGCATAAGGGCTGAACATCTCCCAGAGCACTCAGCAGTTTTTCAACGAATGGAATAGTACCTCCACATCCATATAGGCAAGGTTTCTGATTAAATCCCTTTTCAAGTGATTCAAGCATCAGTGGAAACACGGGATGAGAAATTTCTGTCATCCAAGGAGAAGCTCCTTTATCTTCCTTAATGCTCAACTCATACCCTGGAGTTATATTCTTTAAAAGATGGTTTTTTAAATTAACTGCAGAGACTTTATCTTTATTTCCTGGGGCCAAGCGAAGTTCTACAAGTGCCTTTGCGGATGGATCTTCATAGAGGTGAGGTTCTAACCTCTGATCGACAAAAAGTGATTGGACTTTTATCCGGCTATAGGGGGCCAGCTTTTCCAACTCGGGATGCAACGTCCCATCAGAAGAAATCAAATGATCGATCATTCGTGCTAGTTGAATCTCTGGGATCGGAACGGGACCACCATTTACTCCTGAGTGGGGATCCTTAGATGCTGATTGCAAAATAAGATCAATAGTCACCGGCGAATCACTAACAACATTTACTATTAAATTTAAATTGAACGAATTTTTTTCTTTTAAAATAGCTTTGATTCGTTCAGAAAGAATGACCGAATCTTGTGTTTCCGAAAAGTTCAAACGGGCTCCGGCGGTTCCGAGAATAACACTACCTGATACGCGGTGACCCGGACGAGCATTTACAAAAGAAGTACGTAGTTGCGCAATCAGAATGGAGGCAATATCTTCCGATACTGTAAGATTGGTGGCTTGCAGCATTCCGGCTGTTTCTCTAAGCGCATTTACCGAAGTGGGGACGAAGGAATAGCCTTTTCTTTCATCATCATTGACAGGTTGGTCAGATGCGGAGATTTCTTTGATAGCAAGTGAATGATCATCTTTAATCAATGTTGAAAGGAGTTTGTATAACGCAGTTTGTTCGTCAATAGAAACCTCCTTAGATTTTTTCTCGACAGTGATCTCCATCTGGACAATTCCCCGCAGGGAAGTTGTGAGGCCCGGTATACCCTGAGCAGGATTTACTACATCAGTAATTACTACGTAATCAATATTAGAAAAAAATGCTTTATTCTCATTGATTTGATCGATCAAACTATGAGAGCCGCTTTCTTCTTCAGTTTCAAAAATTACTTTTATATTACAAGGAAGCTGGGACAAATCGCCTTCCAGGGCACCTTTTACTGTTTGCATGAGTGCATCGATAGACATTCCAATGGAAACAACGCCACTTAAGTCATCCGCTGCTCCTCTTCCATATGCACGAGATCTGTCTTTGTTCCACCTCAATTGAGTTGGTGCAATTCCTCCCCACTTTTCAAATTTTTCGTTGTCCATATAGGGTTGTTTGTCCAAATGCGCATAGAAAAGAAGTGTTGGCTTTTCTTCAGCGGCAAAGATTTCTGCCATAAGAATTGGAAACGGATGTTTGCTCTTTGAATCATTTATCGATACCTTTGACAACCCTATTTTTGTCAGGTATTTTTTCGCGCATTCTAGAATTTCCTTCATATCGGAGGGAACGGTTCTATCTCCTTTGAATTCATTAACTCCAAAACTACGGCTATCAATACTAACCATATCTTCCAGTACTTTTAAATGCTCGTTCACCAGCTCACTACCCACGTCAATTTTTTTACAAGCATCTGCGCTAATTTCTTCAGGTTTCATGTCCTAGAGTTTGGCTAAAAATTTATTCAAGTATTATATATTCCACGCCCGACATTTCTTGCTAGATAGATGTAGGCTTTTAAATTTGATGCTAGCATGATAATGTCGTGTGCTTATATATAGATGATTAAATGATGAATTATCCCTTCCTTTACTTAATTTTATACTTAGTATAGAATTACACATCTTATAGTGCGGGCCAAATCTCGATCTCTTTTTCCTCAAATTTCCAATGCTACAAAAATTTCAAAATTTGTTAACGCTTTATAAAATAATCAAATCCCGAGGAAACCGAGAGCTCATTAGTCACTCACGCAAACAATTGGTAGATTTTATTTTTTGCAATAATGATCTAAACAGAAAGTCCTTTCTTCAGGCCATAATCTATTGGTTTAATATGTTAAAAGGATTGGACGTTATTGTATGGCGACTGGAGACTTTTGGTTTCATATATAGTCCCATACTGAATGATGAAGAGAAAATAAGATTGAATCAATACCTTTAGATTTAGCGAATAATTCTTCCATCTACCCTAAGAAACTCTTTACAGATATCATCGCAAACCGGCACTTTCATACAATAAAACATTGCACGCGATACTAAACAGCAAGACATTCCAAATTTACTTCCTTGTTTTCCTTGCCCTATTAATTTTTCTTGGTCGGCAATTAGACACAGGCATTTCAAATTTTGATGACGCCTATTATGCACAGAAGGCCAAAGAGATATACGAGTCCGGAAACCTATGGGTTATTACACTTGCCGGATCACCTGATTTTGCCAATCCTCCCCTTCCTTTTTGGTGCATGGCTTTAGCGTATAGTATATTTGGAGTCTCAAGTTTTTCGGCTATTTTTTTTCCTGCTCTGTTTGGGGTGGGGGTTGTTGTTTTGACGTATCGATTGGCTGACTATTTTTATAAAGATTCTTGGATTTCTTTCATTTCTCCTCTGGTCTTAATTTTTCCAGGCATTTTTGTTGACTCATCCCGAAGGGCGATGGTCGATATTCCTTTAGCATTTTTTGTTACTTTTTCAATGTTTGCTTTTTTAAAAGCCAAACACCACAAACAATGGTATCTGGTTTTTGGGCTCGCTACCGCTGGTGGGATCTTATCAAAAAGCGTTCTAGGTATTTTTCCATTGGCCATAGTTTATTTCTACCTATTCTTTAACCGCCAATGGAAGGAGATGGTCAATCCTTTTTTACTTTTAGGAATCCTAATTACCTTAGGCTTGGGATTCAGTTGGCATATCATTAACTGGATTCAATTTGGGCAGAATTTTATAAATACACATTTTTGGGTTTTAATTTTTGATCGTGGATTTGGAGGAGGTACCCACGCAATTAATTTTTTCGGTTACTCAATGGATTTTTTGCGAAATTATTGGCCCTGGCTACCTTTTGCGTTAATAGGATTGTATAAATTTGCAAAACGGGGATTCGTCGAAAAAGACGAAAACTCAATATTACTTTTTCTATGGCCCACATTAATATTTTTAGTAATGAGCGCGAGTAAAAATCATACCATACGTTACGTTCTTATGATTTTTCCCGCACTATCTATCATTCTCGCAAAAACCTTTTCCGATTGGATGGATCCATTCTGGAAGGAAAAGGTTTTGCGGGGGTTATTAGTAATCGCTTGTCTGACAGCATTATTTGTGAATTCGACCCCCTTTCAAGTCAAAGTAACTTTAGCGGAAAGTAGTAAAGAGGTTCGGCATTTAGCTACTATCATAAAACTCAACACTCCACAAAATGAAAAGATCGGGAATTTTAGACTTTCTTACTGGAACCCTAAGCATGCCATGCTGTTTTATGCAGACAGAGATCTGGAGAACCCTGTAACCGAAAGAGAGGAACTACTTAAACGATTACACGATAACCCTAAAAAATATTGGTTGTCAAACTCGGAGGAATTCAAGTCTTTAAACTCAGAATTCCCTGATAAATTCTATCTGATAATGGGCAATTCGAAATATGCGTTTTTCACCTCATCTCAAAATAGAGCATTGGTGAATTACGATTTTTCCAGAATGAAAACTCCCAACGTTAAATAGCCCGCTAATTATTGCTCATAAAATATATAGTTTCTGTGGAATTTATTGAAATTCTAAGTTTTTCAATATTGAACAGATTTTTAATTTCGGTTGATTTAATTCTGGTTTTAATCCTAATTTGATCCGTCTTTATAATTTCCATTTCTGGGTTCGAGAATTCATTTTCCCAATCTGTTTTTTTTATAACTAGATATTTTTTTTGATTTGTCCTTAAGAAATTTTTCGCTTGCTGGAGGGAATGCAACGTAATTACTGTCCTTCCTGTCAAGACTCCTAAACGGGCCCTATGGTTTCCCAGCTTATAAATTGCAATGGGCCCCCTTATCTTTTCCTGATTAATATGTTCTGCAAATTTTTTCATTGGATACCGGTTGACAAAAGGTAGCACATCCCCACTTAAAGAAGAAAAAGTCAAAGCCAACACAAGAGCCATGGGAAACACCACCTTTTCTAAACTCTTTAATCGAACAAACCAAATTAGGGTTAAAGCACCGAGAAGGAGGATTGCAGGCAATATAAAAACTGCAGATGGACTGGAACCATGAATAAATATTCCTAATCCTGTTAAAATTGATAAGGTTAGGAAAATTAGTACTGTAAAAATAATGGGGAAGTTAAGGCCAGTAAATCTTGGTTTTAATGAGGCCTCTTCTGTATCTGTAAACATCTTGGCCGTTAATATTGAAACCGCAGGAAAACAAGGGAGCATATAACGGCTATGCTCCACCCGAAGGAGAATAAACAAAACTAAACAAACCACAATCCATGTATAACAAAAAGCGAGAGATTCATTCCCTTCTTTAAAAAGTAGTTTTGCATGTTTAGTAAATTTTTTTCCAAGTCCTTTTATTCGTTCGATAAAACCCATATCCTGACTGTTTATAGGCCCTAAAAATCCAAATTGTTTCAATACTGCAAAAATAAAAAAAAGTGACCAGGGAAGTTGGTAGCGAAATAGGACACCAACATAATAAAAACTGAACGGTGTATTGTGAGCCAGTCGATTTTTAATCTCGTTACCTATAATATGATTTGTAAATTCCTCCCCATGCATCCAAAACATAGCTACAAACCAGGGTAAAATTATAATTGATAGAATGATCAGCCCCTTGACAATATGTAAATCTGCAAACCAACTTCTTCTTTTAGTTGCAATTAAAAATCCTAAAATGGTTAAACTAGGAATTAAAATTGCGGGGGGCCCCTTTGCCATAAACCCTAACCCCATTGATATATAGAAAAGATAGGCATAAGTATTTTTCTGAAAATTTGTTTTGTACAAAAGCACAAAAAGATATAAGGCAAGAAGAATAAAGAAGCTCAACGCCATATCGGTTGTTGACCATCGAGATATCTGGAAATGAAGATAAATAGTAGGTAGTATAAATGAACTAAACAAGCCCACCCGGCTATCAAATAACTTGCGTCCTAGCAAGAAGATTAGACCAATGCTTAAGGTTCCAAATATTGCCGAGGGTATACGAGCTGAGGCCAAACTAACACCAAATACTTTAAAAGATGAAACAACCATCCAGTAATATAAAATGGGTTTTGCAAAACGCTTTTTCTCATGGTAGACAGGGGTAATATAATCACCTGATTCAACCATTCGGAGAGATGATTCGACATAGAAATTTTCATCCGCATGGTAAGGCGGAACTTCCCCAAGTTTATAGGTCAGAGTTAAAAAACAAAAGACCATCCAGAAGTATAAAATAATTTTCTCATTTGATTTGATTGAGGAAAGAGTAAGAAGGCTTGACATAGGCAGGAATAGAAAAAAAACAAATAAACTTTATCTTAAGATAAAATGTAGCGAAACTAGCTTATATTATACACTTAATCTTATATTTACTTTTAATTTTTAGGTCCGTATTGTCCTGACCCAAAAACACTGGAATAATATTTCAATTGAGCCACTAATTGCCCAAACTCACTCAAAACAATTTACTCCAATCAGGTGTTTAAAAAACTGTGAAAATTTGTATTTTGTGCTTCGATCTTTCTAATAATTCACTAGGCAGAGCAGGGCTATTGGCAATGGCTCTTACTTCTCGATATAAGGTGGAAATTATTGGCCCTTCCAGATCTGGCGATATTTGGTTTCCTATGAAAGATATGGATATTCCTATTCGTTCCTATCCTTGGAAAAGATACCCTTTTTTTATTTCAACTATTCGTAAAATGATCAAAGATATTGATGCCGATATATTGATCGCTTGCAAGCTTCGACCTACAAGTTTTGGGATTGCCTTAATAAAAAAATGGGTTTCAAATATTCCAGTCATTTTGGATATTGATGACTGGGAATTAGGGTTTTTCTATCATACAGGATTTTGGGGCAAGGTTGGTCGCTTCCTTAATTTTTCTAATCCCAGTGGATTGCCGTATACCTGGTTTATGGAGTATTTTACAGGTTATGCGGATTCAACGATTGTTAGTAATCGTTTTCTTAAAAATAAATTTTCAGGTTCTTTAATTTATCATTGCCGCGACACATCCAAACTTAATCCAGAAAATTTCGATGCAGATAGTATGAAGGCCAAACTGGGACTGGAAGGTAAACGTGTTGTCATGTTTCTAGGAACACCAAGACCTCATAAAGGAACAGAAGAATTATTTACAGCAATGGAAAAAATTAGTGACCCCGATATCAGGTTGGTCTTAGTTGGTGCCGGTTCATCCGTCCAACGGTATATGGATAATATGAAAATTAACCAAGATAAGGTGATTGCTATTCCCAAAATACCTTTCAATGAATTACCAGATTATCTTTCTGCTGCTGATATTCTCGCCATTCCACAGAGAGATACGACAGACACACAAGGGCAGATTCCCGCGAAATTATTTGATGGAATGGCGATGGCAAAACCCATTATTACAACTCCAATTTCAGATATCCCGGAAGTTTTAGGTGGACATGGTTATCTCATTGAGCCGGGGAACCCTGAGCAACTTGCAAAAACCATAAAAAATATTTTTGCAAATCCTGAAGAAGCTCGACTGAAAGGTCAAAATGCTAGAAAACGTTGCCAGGAACTTTATGACCTTAAAGTTATAAAGAAAGAACTCATATCGAAAATTGAAAAACTAACTACCACTCAATAATTAAGGGACTAGATTTTGGAATTCCATATTAAAGACCACATTAAACCAGATGCAAAAATACTTTTGATCAAACTCAGATCCATTGGAGATGTGGTCTATAATACAGCGGTATATGCTCCCATAAAAAAGCACCTCCCAAATGCTAAACTCACCGTTCTGGTAGAATCGGCATCTTATGATATTATTAGAAACCATCCAGATGTAGATGAAGTTCTCTGTTTTGAAAAAACTTCTTTTCTAAAACAGGCTAAATTTTATTTAAATTTAATAGGGAAACGATACGATGTTGCAATTGATATGCATGAAGGAACCCGGGGTGCCGTCATGTGTTTCCTCTCCCGGGCCAGATTCAAGGTTGGTAATATATTTGCGAAACGTTCGTTTCTATACAATACGAAAATAAATTTTTCCGATTTAAAACCCACATTCCCCATAGACTATCAGGCAGCTTTGATAAGTAAACTGGGAATTCCCATTAAAGACCCTAAACCAATTATTCATGTTAGTGATGCGTGGCGCAAAAGTGCGCATGAATTATTAATTTCTAAAAATTATGACCCGAAAAAACCGTATTGCATTATCCACCCGGGGGCTCGAAAATACGATCAATGGCAATTTGAAAAGTTTGCAAAAATCATGGAATATTTTTTCACTCGCTTCAATTTAGGCATTATTTTGACCTGTGGACCAGGACAGTTTGATCAAGTGGAAAGATTAACTCAATACTTGTCAAAAGAAGTCCCTTATACTTTTATTTCCACAGAACTATCTGTGCTTCTGGGGATCACCGCTAACGCAAAGTTTGTAGTGTGTCATAATGGAGGTTATATGCATGCTGTTTCTGCTATCGGGGTGCCTTTAACAGCATTATTCGGATTAACAGATTATAGAATCTGGAAACCTTTCGGAGAAACAAGTGTGGTACTACATAAAGATATTGATTGCTGGCCTTGTACTTCTAAAACAATGAAACAGGTTTGCTGGAATGGTAAGCCCGAGTGTAAAGAATTAATTTCTGCTCAGGATGTAATTGACAGTATAAAGAAACTTTATCCTGAATTTTCAGATAAATAATGGAGTATTGATTATGGAAGAGAAAAAAGAAGCCCGACCTTCAAAATTTGAAGAGGAATCAGAAAAACCTGGCCGAGACATGCGAATTCTTTCCGATCTTTATTCCAAACACCATCTCGGTGGAAACCGCAGAAATCAGTCGATGTCAGAAGAAAAACGTTCACAGCTATTCAAGAAATGGGTGGGGAAAAATAGAAAGGTTCTGGATATAGGTTGTCGTGACGGAATATTAACCCGTCATTTCATTGACCAAAATGAAGTAACGGGTCTGGATATTGACAAACTTGCTTTAGAGGCTTGTAAAAAAAATTTAAATATTGAAACAATCTGGGCAGATTTCAGCCTTCAAATACCGTTACCAACATCATCGTTTGATGTTGTCATAGCAGGAGAAGTGATAGAGCACCTTCCTTATCCAGAAATTACTGTTTCCGAAGTATCACGTATATTAAAGCCCGAAGGGCTATTTATCGGTTCTGTTCCCAATTCTTATCATCTGAAAAACAGATTGCGTGTATTAAAAGGACGTTTAATCGATTACGATCAAACTCATTTACGAGCTTACAATGTAATGTTATTAAGGCAATATCTTGAAAAAGAATTTGTGATAGAAGAATTGACCAGTAGCCGTGGAAAATCAGCTTTTCTTTCGATCGCATGGTTTGGAAGAGATCTTGTTTGGAGATGCAAAAAAAAATAATTCTTTTAAATGGAACATCACAATAAACCCGTGCAAATTTTCTTATAAGAAAAATGAATGGTTCTAGCAACATCGATAACCCGTGAAGGGTTATTTATTTTGAGAAATAATTAGGCATCGACTCAATAATAAGTAAAACGATCTCTATTTACGAAGAAGTACTGAATGATTAATTGGATTTAGGATATTTTTCAAGCGGATGATATGAAAATTGCTATTATTCGACAAAAGTTTGTTCTTTATGGTGGCGCCGAACAATTTGCAGATGGATTTATCCATCAACTTGCTGAATCTGGACATGAAGTTCATATTTTTTCAAATAGTTGGATTCCTTCTCACCACAGTAATATCAATCACCACTTTGTGGAGACCCTAGGTTTAAATGCCTTTTTTAGAACTCTGTCTTTTGCTATCAAGGTTTCCAAGAAAATCCGGGAGCAACATTTCGACATCATTCAAAGTCATGAAAAAACCTGGCTACAAGATATTTATCGAGCAGGTGATGGGTGTCATATAAAATGGTTGTATCAAAGAGAAAAACAAATTTCTTCGATCAAGAAATTTTTCCTTTTTATAAATCCTTTTCACCAACTTATTCTAAAACTGGAAAAAAACATTTTTGAATCTGGCCAATGTAAACAAATAATTGCCATTTCCCAAATGGTAAAAGAAGATATTCTAGAAAACTACAGATGCCCACCTGAAAAAATTTCTGTTGTTTACAACGGTGTCGATCTTCATCGTTTTCACCCTAACAATATAAATATTTATCGTAAATCAATTAGAAAACAGTTGGGAATTCCGGAAGATTCGATTTTGATATTGTTCGTGGGTTCTGGGTTTGAAAGGAAAGGGCTTCAATTTCTGCTTCAGTCAACCGAGTACTTAGCAAAAGAAAACTGGCGATTACTTTTAATGGGAAAAGGAAATTTTAAAAAGTTCATGCGGTATGCGCCAGCTAATAAACGAAATCGAATAATTGCTAAAGAACCTGACCCTGAAATAGAAAAATTTTATGCAGCAGCTGATCTGTTTATACTCCCTTCAATTTATGAGCCATTTGGTAATGCCAATCTTGAAGCTTTGGCAACCGGACTACCTGTAATCACCACGAAATATTGCGGGGCGGCAAATATAATTGATTCAAAAAAAAATGGCTTGGTCGTTGGAGACCCATATAATCCCCAGGAAATTGCAGAGAAAATCAATTATCTTTTCGATTTCTCAACTAGAGAAGATATGGGAAAAAAAGCAAGAGAACTCGCCGAACAATTTCCCTTAGAAAGAAATAATCGGGAAATGTTAGGGATTTATAAAAGCATAATTTAACCTTGAGCTCTATTAACCGGTTTTCTATACCTCTTTGAGGTATCGCATAAACATGTGCAGAGAAAAAGAATCGAAGAACCACCTATTTACTGAGTAAACAGAAGACAACCGTTTGCATCAGTAATTGTAGAGAGGGGGCTGGGTTGTGATTTAGGATTTGGAATGAGTCCCATCGCACATAGGGGAATTGCCTGTTTTCCCACAATCACATATTGCAAGCCGTCTTGTCTCATCAACTATAAATTCTTTTGGGGTTTTTCCTGTTGCCTGTGCGCTGTGGGATCCATCGCAATAAGGTTTATTGTTAGATTCACCACAAGTGCAATAGTTTTTTATCCCTGGAGTTTCATCGATAATTGTTGGAGAATTTTCATATGCCATTAGAATTTCCTTGATAAAAGTTGATAAGAGAATCAAGGTACAGATTATTTTTAACATGTCAATAATTTTAAAACTTACAATTGGTCTGACTAATACTCTTAAATAAAAAAATGAAAATCTTGGTTACTGGGGCTACTGGTTTTGTAGGTAAAATGCTACTTCCTTTGTTGGTTGAAAAAGGTCACAAAATAATTGTCCTTACTCGTGACGCCAAAGCCGCTCAAGTTCGCTTGCCTGTTGCCTGTAAAATTTTTGAATGGGGAGAAGATCTCCTACGTAACGAAGAAGGCATTGAAGTTGTGATCAACCTATGTGGAGAAAATGTTGCAAGTGGATTTTGGACAAAAAAAAGAAAGCAAATTATCTATGACTCAAGGGTTGTATCCACCCGAAACCTTATAGAATTTTTTAGAAAGAATACCAATGCGATAAAAACCTGGATCTCCGCATCCGCTATAGGCATCTATGAAAACTCAATTATTCCTAACGAATCGTCACCAAGTGGACGAGGATTTCTGGCTAAGGTTTGTAAAGATTGGGAAGAAGAAACATTTAAGGTTAAGGATTTAGGTATACGGGCAGTCGCTTTCCGGATAGGAATGGTATTGGGATTTGGTGGCGGTGCCATGGATAAAATGTTACCCCTGTTCAAACTTGGTTTGGGAGGGAACATCGGTGATGGGAACCAATGGATGAGTTGGATTCATGTGCGCGATCTTGCAGGACTAATAATCGAGGCCATCGACAACACTTCCTATGAAGGCCCTGTAAATGCTGTAAGCCCAAACCCGGTAACCAATCGGGATTTTACCTCCGCATTAGCAGAAAATATTAGGCGACCTACCATCTTCAATATTCCAACGTGGGTACTAAGAATTTTATTTGGAGAGATGTCTCAGATACTTATTGGTAGCCAAAAAGTTTCTTCAGACAGATTAAAAAAATTGGACTATAAATTTATCTATCCAAAAATAAAAGGTGCTCTTAAAAACATCGGAGATCAAACCGGACATACTTTATTAGTTGAACAATGGGTTCCACAATCTAGTAAAAATATATTTGAGTTTTTTGCTGACCCGCATAATCTAGAGGCCCTAACTCCAAAATTTTTAAAATTTAAAATACTCAAAGTTACATCGACACCTATTCAAGAGGGGACCCTTCTCGATTATAGTTTAAAAATAAGGGGAACGCCCGTCCGCTGGCAATCCAAGATAACTGAATACATCCCTTTAATTCGTTTTGCCGATAGACAAACGCGAGGGCCCTATTGTTTTTGGCATCACATTCATGAGTTTATTGAAAAAGACGGTGGCACGATTATTAGAGATAGGGTCTTTTATAAACTACCAGGTTGGATTCCAGGTGATATAATCGCCTATCGGTTTGTGCGAAAAGAACTGGAAAAAATTTTTCTTCACAGAAGAGAAGTTGTGGCAGAGTTATTTCACCCCGAAGAATAGATTTAAATTCAACTCGGAATGCCAGACCCAGAAAGTTTTCGTGTCATATTTTATTACTTAGAGAATCTTCGAATATTAATATGAAAAATTAGATAGAAGCCTAATTGAATTTCTGCATCCTCTCTGTTAGCCTCTATTATAATAAAAATTATAAGATTCCTAAAATAGGATACCTTAACTCTTGAAGGCAGTTTTGTAGAAAATCTTGATAACCCATGCTCCAGATCTTTATACCAATCTTACTTTTCACTTCTCAAATTGCCAGTCTCGCCTTAGGCAAAGAGCCAACCCAGCCGTTACCCAAATTTCAAGAGGCGGTGTCCGGTTACACCTATCAATTTCCCCGCGATGACTTTTCTCACGATAACTTCCGCATTGAGTGGTGGTATTACACTGGAAACCTGGAAAGTGATAAGGATCGACGATTTGGTTATCAACTCACCTTTTTCAGAGTGGGATTGGAAGGATATAACCCCATCAATAATCCTTCGAAATGGAAGGTGGATCACATCTATTTCGCGCACATGACGGTCTCTGATATTCAGAATAAAAAATTTCATTTCTTCGAGCGCATCAATCGGAAAGGAATCAAAAATGCCGGAGCCGCAACCGACCGCTTTATGATATGGAATTCTGATTGGAATTTATCGGCCGAAGGAAATATACAAAAGATAAAAGCTCTAGAGAATGATACAGGTATAGAACTCAGCCTCATACCCATTAAAAAAAGGGTCTTTCACGGTAAAAATGGAATAAGTATAAAAGGAAGCAATAAAGGAAACGCTTCGCATTATTTCTCCTACACCCGAATGAAAACGGAAGGTTCTATTTTTATCAAAGGAGAAAAATTCCAAGTAAAAGGAAGCAGTTGGATGGACCGTGAATTTTCCAGCAATCCGTTAAACCCATCTTTGGTAGGATGGGATTGGTTTTCTATCAAACTCAATAATCAAACTGAGATTATGCTCTACCAGTTGCGAAAAAAAAATGGTAATACCGATCCTCATTCCAGCGGGACATTCGTTTCTGCTGATCAAAACTACCATCACCTGACGTTAAATGAGTTTTCCATTTCTAATAAAAACTCTTGGACCAGCGAAAAAACAGGAGCCACATACCCTGCTGTTTGGGAAATTGATATCCTAGAGTCCGATATCCACTTAATAATTACTCCTGATTTTTCAAACCAGGAACTTTATCACCTGAGATCCATTTCAGGTTCTTATTGGGAAGGTAGCGTCTCAATAAAAGGAAGTGCGGGAGGAAAGCCGGTAACGGGAACAGGCTATGTAGAGTTAGTGGGTTATGAAAAAGCCCTTAAACATGAGCTACCCGATTAAATAATTTCAAATGATATTCTTTATTCTCCATTTTTGAATTTTCCAGATCAATAAACCTATCCCATAAAAATTCATCACGAAAATTAACAAGATTAAAAATAATTCCACCTGGCCCAGAAAAGAAAAAATCGCCAGCATCACATTGTTTGTACAAAGACATAGGGGGCTGATAGCAGTTAGGAAACGCCGGTCTCCATACCAAGCGGCTTTCTGTTTTTCTGATACTCCCGCTAATTTACGGCTGAAAAAATCTAACCTTTCAATCAATCTATCCTGCCAGCCATAACCCCAGACAAAAAACTTCTGCAATCTTAAATTCCACCTGTTTTCTTCGGGTGAAGTCAGGTCTTCTTCGGTAATACTTTCATCAACTCTGTTCTTATTATAAGAACCAACACGCGATGTGTAGCTAACTAGATAAAAAACAAAAAAGGTGCTTTGCATAAAACTGGCCAGCAAACCAAACAATCCTAAAAACCAGAACCCGCTATCTCCGGTTGTCCGCACAAGATAAAAAGATATTCCGATATAAACCATAACTGTGACAAGAAAGTCGGAAAGCGAATCCAGGAACCTACCGAGTCGGGAGGAAGTTCCACGAACCCGGGCAAGATTTCCATCTATATTATCGAGAAACACTTTTCCGTAAAGAAAGATGCCTCCCCATACCAACGAATCCGATCTATCCGAAACATAAAACCCCATCGAAAGCACGCCAACAATAAATGAAAAAACTGTTATCTGGTTTGGTGTTATTGGTGTCGAGTACAGATTTCGAACCACCCAGCCATTGTAAAAATACCAGAGGCCATTCACATCAAAAAACCGAGCTTCCCGTGGAAGCTTATTCATCTTTTCAATATCAAAAGCCATATCTGTTCGCCGTCCTTCACAAGGGTCAGAAAAATAATAACCTAGGGATTCCCCTCGATAACTAAGTTAATATTTCCTAAGGCTATTGTTTAATCTTTTTTGAAAGTTTATTCCAGCATAAAATCTGAGAGAGGCTGCCACATTGATTGAAGCAATTGATAATTATCTAAGGCTAAAGATTGTCTCAGGAATGAAAAGCAAAATTGTGGGCAAGGTACTGAGTCAACTAAATGTGAAAGTCGAAAAACGAACTAGCGGAACTCTTGCTGGCAAAAGGGTAAAAGATGCGGAAATGATTAACGTTAAGATGGCCGCCGAGGATAAAAGTAAAGGATACTAATTTTTTATGGCTGCAGATTCATCTGGATGTGTCATGCCAAAAGAAATAATCATTTTTAAGCCTTCCTCAACAGACATTTTAAGGGGTTGTGTATCTTTTTCCGGTAGCATAAAAAGAAACCCCGTCGTTGGGTTAGGCGAAGTAGGTACAAAAATATTTAGCATTTTTTCACCACCTGAGATTCCCTCTGGAGTATGACAACAAACTATTCCCAAAGTTTTTAAGGGTTCCCTTGGATAAGTAATGAGAACCATCTTTTGAAAGCTAGGTGTTTCTGTCAACGATACTGTGTCAACCACTTTCTTAATGCTGGTATAAATGACCCGAACGACCGGGATCTTATGGAGTATTCCCTCACCCATAGCCACTACTTTTTTACCGATAAAATTAGTTCCAACCAAGCCTACTGCAATAATGAAAACGACTAAAAACAAAAACCCCATTCCGGGAACATGAAATTCTTCCATTAATTGTATATTCTGAGGCCCCAAAATCCCAGTAATGATAGGTTTCATCGCCTTGTCAACACGTGTAATGACAAAAGACAAAATCATATAGGTCAACGCTGCTGGGATCGTAACCAAAAACCCCGCGATTAAATTTTTCTTTAGCGCTTTTTTAAACATGGCTGCTCACTTGATTTCCGATTACCGCCAATTCTCAGAGTTATTTCAAGGTATTGATATGCTTTGCTACAAAAGAGAGCTGACTTTTTCCCCGAGATCCACTAATTGAGGCGGAGGACAGGTTGTCTGGTTGAAGTTTTAGACACCCTCTTGGTTTTTCGTGGGGCAGGTTTCTTTTTAGTTTTATTATTTTTCCCGAAGGAATGCTTAATAACTTCATCCATTTTTGTAACAGGAAAAAATTGGATGCTTTTTCTAATGTTTTCTGGAATATCGGGAATATCTTTTTCGTTCTCAATGGGTATGATAAGTTTGTGTATACCATGTCGATGTGCGGCGAGAACTTTTTCCTTTAATCCGCCGATTGGAAGAACTTTTCCTGTCAAAGTCAGTTCTCCTGTCATTGCTATATCGTGACGCAACGAAGCTTTAGTGAGCGCCGAAACCAAAGCTACAGCCATGGTGATGCCTGCTGAAGGACCGTCTTTAGGAACTGCGCCCTCAGGAATATGGATGTGAAAATCATTTTTCTGGTAAAAACTTTTTGGCAACCCGAATTCGGAAGCCCGTGACCGGACGTAAGTCATGGCAGCCTGAGCTGACTCTTTCATGACATCGCCCAGTTGCCCAGTGGGCACGAGTTTCCCGGTTCCAGGCAGAACAGTGACTTCTATTGACAGAATCTCCCCACCCAACTCGGTCCATGCTAATCCGATCGCCGAACCTATGTCTAGTGGACCTTCGTTGTCTAATCGTTTGTATTTTGGGATGCCAAGGTACTTTGTCAAACTTGCTGGAGTAATTTTAATTTGCGTCTTTTTACCTTTTTTTACCACTTCCTTTACGACTTTACGGCAGAGAGTTGCAATTTCCCTCTCCAGGTTTCTCACTCCGGCTTCGCGGGTGAAATCCTGAATAATCCGCTGAAGAGCTTTTTCTGAAATTTCAATATTCTTTTTAGTCAAACCATGCTCAGCTACTTTCTTGGGCACTAAAAACTTCTGTGCTATTCCAATCTTTTCCTGATCGGTATATCCGGGAAGGTGTAACACTTCCATTCTGTCTAACAATGGCCGTGGAATGGAATGCAGAACATTAGCGGTACAAATAAATAAAACATTGGAAAGGTCGTAATCTATTTCCAAATAATGATCGTTGAAGTTTGAATTTTGTTCTGGATCCAGTACTTCTAATAATGCAGAGGAAGGGTCACCACGAAAATCAACATTCATCTTATCGACTTCATCTAGCATGAAAACGGGGTTGTGCACCCCGGCCTTTTTCATGCCTTGAATTATTTTGCCCGGCAACGCACCAATATACGTCCGGCGATGGCCTCTAATCTCGGCTTCATCACGAATTCCTCCAAGAGATATACGAACGAACTCTCTACCCATGGCTTTCCCAATGGATTGACCCAGGGAAGTTTTCCCAACCCCAGGAGGCCCAACCAGACAAATAATAGGTCCTTTTATTTTTTTTACCAGTTTTAACACTGCAAGATGTTCGGTAATACGTTCTTTTACTTTTTCCAGCCCGTAATGATCTTTATCGAGGATTTTCTGGGCTTCCTGGATTTTAATTTTTTCAGTACCCGCGGCCTTTTTCCAAGGCAAATCTGCAAGCCATTCTATATACGTTCTAGCTACTGTTGCTTCTGCTGACATGGGTTGCATGAGTTCAAGCCGTTTCAATTCTTTTTTGGCTTTCTCGTTAATCTCTTTTGGCATTTTTGCTTTTTTAATCTTTTGTTTTAACTCATCAAAATCGCTTTTAAATTCATCCCGTTTGCCAAGCTCTTTTTGTATTGCCTTCATCTGTTCATTCAAATAAAACTCTTTCTGACTACGCTCCATCTGTTTTCGCACTCGCCCATGAACCCGCTTCTCGATTTTAAGGACTTCCATTTCGGATTTAAGAATTGCCAGCAACTTATTCAACCGATCAGCAGGGTTTAATGTTTCCAAGAGCTCTTGCTTTTCCTGGCTTTGAAAAACTATATATGAAGCAATGGTGTCCGCGTATCGGTGTGGTTCAAGAATATTTGCGCTCGCGGCAACAGCTTCCAAAGGGATTTTCTGGTTGAGCTTGACGTATTGTTCGAACATATTGCCAACACTCCGAACCATCGCTTTTACATCGGGAGTGAGCTGATCATTTTCATGGATGCGATTCACTTCTACTTCAAAATAATCAGGGTTGTTTGTAAATTTTTCGATTCGGCCTCTTTGAAGCCCTTCCACCAACACCTTCATAGTCCCATCGGTTAATTTTAGGATTTGCAGGATATTTGCGATCGTTCCGACTTCGAAAATATCCGGCGGTTGCGGGTCGTCGTTGTTGGGGTTTCTTTGTGCTGAGAGGAAAATACTTTTCTGTTCTACCATAGATTTTTCTAGGGCAAGAATAGATTTGTCTCTACCCACGAACAAGGGTAGAACCATGAAGGGAAAGACTGTAATATCTCTCAGAGGGAGAAGAGGTAAAGTGATTTTATCTGAGCCCATAATGCTAGCTGGCCTGTTTCTTTTTAGCGTAAACCATCATGGGTTTTTCACCATTGGCAACGACTTCTTTGTTAATCACAACTTCTTCGATATCTTCTTGTGAAGGCAACTCGTACATCATATCTAGCATAGTTTCTTCCATCACGGCACGCAAACCCCTTGCCCCGGTTTTTCGAGCAAGCGCTTTTTCTGCAATCGCTCTAATTGCATTTTCAGTAAGCTTTAATTTGATATTTTCAAACTCAAATAGTTTTTTATATTGTTTTACCAGGGCGTTTTTTGGTTCGGTCATAACTTTTATTAGCGCTTCGATATCTAGCTCCTTAAGTGTAGCCACAGCTGAAAACCGCCCGACAAACTCAGGGATCAAGCCGTACTTGAGCAGGTCTTCGGGTTGGATTTTTTCAAGAAAATCCTCTTCCTCCAGCTCAATTTTTGAAACGATTTTTTGCTCAAATCCAAGACTTTTTTTGCCGATTCGGTTACGAACGATTTCACTCAGGCCGACAAATGCACCACCGCATACAAACAATATATTAGTCGTGTCCACCTGTAAAAATTCCTGATGAGGATGTTTGCGTCCTCCTTGCGGTGGAACACTGGCAGTGGTTCCTTCGATTATTTTCAACAAAGCCTGTTGAACACCCTCTCCAGAGACATCTCGAGTAATGGAAGGGTTCTCTGACTTCCGTGAAATCTTGTCGACCTCATCGATGTATATAATACCTCGCTCTGCTTTTTCTACATCGTAATCCGCGCTCTGTAAAAGTTTTAGTATGATGTTTTCGACATCTTCCCCGACATAACCGGCTTCTGTCAGGGTAGTAGCATCCACAATGGTAAACGGGACATCGAGTATCCGCGCCAACGTTTGGGCCATGAGAGTTTTTCCGGAGCCGGTAGGTCCAACCAGAAGCACATTACTTTTTTGCAATTCAACATCATCCATCTCAAGGTTAGAGTCTATCCGTTTATAATGATTGTGCACCGCAACTGAAAGGATTTTTTTGCAACGTTCTTGATTAATAATGTATTGATCAAGGTGGCTATAAATTTCCTTTGGCTTCAGTAAATGTTGGAAATCTTCACCCTTTTCCTGAGCCCACTCCTCAACCATGATTTCGTTACATAGTTCGATGCACTCGTCGCAGATATAAACGCTAGGTCCAGCAATGAGTTTCTTGACTTCTTCTTGGCTCTTACCACAAAAAGAGCAGCGATAATTCCCGGTAGTTGTACTTTTCTTCGCCATAAAGCCCTCGATTTTAGAATGGCTCTGTTTTCAACTTGGCTTAGTTAAAAAACAGTTTTATTTTTTATCTTTGGTGTCTTTTTTGACTTCTTCGCGATTGCTTATAACATGATCTATCAGGCCATATTTTTTTGCTTCTTCGCCGGTCATATAATGATCACGCTCTGTGTCTTTATTAACCTGATTAACAGACTTCCCGGAATGTTTCGCCAGAATTCCATCTAGAATAGCGCGGATACGGGAAATCTCTTTTGCTTGGATTTCAATATCGGTATGTTGCCCTTGAAACCCGCCACTCGGTTGGTGGATCATAATTCGCGAATGGGGTAAAGCAAAGCGTTTTTTTGGAGCACCAGCTGTTAAAAGTAACGCGCCCATGCTCGCAGCTTGACCTATGCAAATTGTTTGAACATCGGGTTTGATGTATTGCATCGTATCGTAAATGGCCATCCCCGAACTGACCTGACCACCCGGACTATTAATATAAAGATAAATATCTTGATCTGGTTCATCCGACTCAAGGAATAGCAATTGCGCGATAATAAGATTTGCCATGTGATCGTCGATAGCAGAGCCAATAAAAATAATGCGGTCTTTTAACAGCCGTGAATAAATATCGTAAGATCGTTCGCCACGACTGGTTTGTTCTACAACAATGGGTACCAATTGGTTGTGAATGGAATTCATTTTTCTCTCTTAATTAGGACTCAGGTAACATGAACCGCTTTCTGAAACTGCAAATAGAACAGAAAGGGTTTTCGGCTTGTAAGTCATTTAGAAATAATTAGATAACAACGATAGGTTTACTATTTATTATCAGCAATTAAATCTTTTCTGTCAACCATTACTTCTTTTAACTTCACCTTTTCAAGGGCGGAATTCAAGGTTTTATCGCGTTTCATGCGACTATGTAAACGGGCGAGCACCCCGTTTTTTCCCCACTCCTTTTTCATCTGTTGTAGGTTGCCACCCGCACCCAACAACTGCGCCATATTTTGTAACTCTTGTTCCAATTCTTCTGGGGTGACTTCTAATTCAAGATTGCGAGACAATTGATCAAGAATCAACTCCTCTTGAAGAGCCTTGACAGCAGGCTCTTTGTACTTCGAAATTAGCTCTGGCGTGACTTCTTCCCCGTGACGGTGATCATGGTCGTGACCATGATCGTGCTTCGCCTCTTTTCCCTGTTTCTTATTAGCCTGATCAGACATAAATTTGACTTGTTCTTTGATCAAGCCTTCGGGTAAATCAACCGGATTTTGTTCTGTTAAGCGTTCGGCAAATTTCTTTTTGGTAGCCTTAAGAGCTTCCTTCCGTTCATAGTCCTCAAGTTCTATTCGTATTTTAGCCTTCATGTCTTCCAGGTTTTCATATTTTTTTTCAGTATCCAACTCGCGCGCAAATTCGTCATTCAATTTTGGTAATTCCTGAACCTGGATGCCTTTTAGGATAATATTAAAATCGACTTCTTTCCCGGCGATTTCTTTATTATGATAATCCTCTGGTACTTGTACTTTTATATCGCGGTTATCACCGATTTCCATGCCGATCATTCCTTTATCCAATCCTTCTACCAGTTGGCCGCCTCCCACCTGAATGATCTGGTCCTGAACTGCCCCGCCTTCAAAGGGTTTATCTCCTAACATGCTAGTAAAATCAATTTTCACAAGGTCTTTTTCTTGTACAGAACGATCGATAATTTCCACCGTTTTCGCTTTTCTTTGACGGAAAGCTTCGATAGTTTGGTCGACTTCTCCATCCGTGATGCGAGGTATTTTCATTTCCATCTCTATACTAGAATAATCCTTGATATCTATGCTCGGCAGCACTTCTACAGAGGCGGAAACGGATATATCCGTGTCCTCTTCTGCATTGACCTCCAAAAGATGCGGTTGTCCGATGGCGCGCAAATCTTTCTCTGCAATGGCTTTGTTAAGCTCGTTACTGATAAGGTTACTCAATACCTCTTTTTTTACATCAGGTCCGAACTGTTTCTCCAGCAGTGAGGCAGGTACTTTCCCCTTGCGAAAACCAGGAACTTTAACTTCTCTGCCAAGTTTCTGATAGTACTTGTCCACTTCCGTTTTGTAGTTATTATAAGGGATTACAAATTTAATTTTCTTATTACAGGAATCAACTTCTTCTATTTCTATATCCATATAGGTAGCTTTCAATTATTCTAAAGTTTTAACAAATCACTAGATAGGAGGCCTATGATCGATGCCAGTCAGACGTGCAATACTAAGTTGAACCTCCCAATAATATCTTTTCTCCTAATAGGGAGTGCCGGTGGAGGGACTCGAACCCCCACGCCCGAAAGCACTAGTTCCTAAAACTAGCGTGTATACCAATTTCACCACACCGGCGTATTGCCCAAATTGCTCGCAGAAATATACCACTTTATGTGGAATTTAGTGGAAAGAAAAGCTCCTGGCATATCTAAAAAATGAGGAAAATATTAGCTGGTTTTTGGCTTAAATCACAGAGAAGAATTATTCCTCTTCTATTTCCGAAGGAGGGAGGAAATTTCTACCTGCAGAAGTGTGTAGTCAATTTCCAGCTTTTCGCAATATTTTTGCAAGAAAGAGTGCATTATAAGCACACAGTGCCACTCATCAAACACTTCATCGCTTTTTTTGCAAAATTTTTCGTACTCCGAAAAACCTTTCTCTATTTTTTCCAGTAATTTGCCAAAACCTGCCAGTTCATTGAGTTCTGAAAAGGATTCATCCAAATTGTCCCCCCAGAAAGTTTCGTCGGATTGCTCTGGATTGATAGATGCCAGATACTGATCTTCTATCATGCAATAATCCAAACCGATTTGCTTGCAATAACTGCGTAAATTGTTAAAGGCAATGAACAAACATTCGTAGCCACCTACTTCGTTTTCTTCATCGGCATTTAACTCGGAAATATCCTCACCCACCCAATCAAACATTTGAAAGAATGCATCGAGGTTGGATTGTTCTTCCGGCAATATGTCGTCCATTTTTATACCATCATTTTTTAATGATACGTGGTTTTCGGTCTTTAGGAATTAGGACGGTAGCTGGTTGGTAATATCCTTTAGGCACCATTAAGTTGGGGTAAACCCAACTACCTTTCCCAATCAATGTTCCCGGACAAAGGACCGCATTGCATCCCAATTCTGTATGATCTCCCAAAATAGCGCCTAATTTTTCCATGTCTGTTTTAAAATCTTCTGATCCAAGCGGAATTTGAATGGGAGGAATAAAACCCTTTTCTTTATCAACCTTGTTCCGAAACTGCAAATTAGCGAGTCTAGAGCCAGCGCCCATATTAACATGGCGGCCCACGATGCTATCCCCGATATAATTGAAGTGACCTACTTCACTGTGATCCATTAGGATACTATTTTTAACTTCCGTAGAATGGCCTATCACGCAACCTTCACCAGCAAAAATATTTTCGCGAACATAAGCACCTTGGCGAATATCGCAATTCTCACCGATTACCGCTGGACCTTTAATAATGGCTGATGGTTCTAACCGAGTTCCCGAGCCAATAAAAATATCCTGCTCTTTTAGGTAAACTGCGTGATCTAATTTTATCCATTTTTGTATGAATAACCCCTTCTCATTTTTGTCGAGACAAACACCATCGGATAAGTTTGTGCCGGTTTTATTTTGAGTCAATGCCTGCAAAATTGAACTCAGATTCTTTAAAGGGTCCCAAACCCGGTCTACGCCTGAAAATATTGTCTTATAAGGTTCGCGGTCCAAATTTGAAAAAAACAGAGACAAGTCTTTCATAAACAATTTTCCACATACCATTTACCAAGGGCGGTCAACCGGAAGCCTTTAGGGCTCATTTTAATGATTCCCTGCTTTTGCATTTCAGTGACCAACCTGGTTTTGGATTGTTTTTCGATTTTCAAATCTTTTTCATTTAAGGTTTGTGAAGCAATTTGATGCAAAGCATTTAACTCCAGCTTATAAAAGTGATGATCATCTTTTTTTAAAGTGGTGAAAAGTATTTTTATGGCTTCTTGCCCCATTTCCTCTAGGTTTGATGCATCCGATTTACTTCCCCGAAGATCAAGACTAATTTTATTTTCGGTCCCTGAGTTTCTCACAAATATACCTGCTTTTCCCCCGGATAATGAGATATATAACATATTGGGGTCCTCAGGAAAAATCCGAACCGAAACCTGGTAGTTTCTTTTTTTAGCTGCGAGCGTAAGAACTTGCTTCACCTTTTTCCAAGCCATTGAGTCTTGGGCAAATAATTCCTGATTAATGTAGTAAACATAAAGCTTACCTTTATAACCTGGATTAAAAGGCCGACTTATTTTTGCGTAATAATTTTTTGGTGTAAGGTTTAGATATTCAATCGCAACCAGAGTATTTAAGGCGCTCTTGATACCGTTTCCAGCATATATTGAGATTGTTTGCCCGCCTGGGGAAGTGCATTTTGATTCAGTAATATTATGTCCGGTTTCTTCGCTACCCACGGCTAGAACTGGCTTAGCATCTTTTTCTTCGGTCTTACTTATTTCTCCTATAATTTTTCTAAGTCTTTGTAGTGACGCGATACTCGTAATTCCTATTTTCTGCAGCTTCTTTTTTTCGCGTATGAAGGACTGACGTTTTGATTTAGAGAGATTGCTGTATTTTGATTTTTGTTCTAATTGTTTTAAAAGAATTTTAAGTAAAATCCACTTATCACCCACCGCAGTCACTTCAGGTTTGAATCCCATCTTTTCTGCAGCTTTTGCAGCATTGAGATCACTTTCTACCGTATTAATATATAAGGAGCCTTTATATTTTTTGGGAAACCGGCTAGAGAGATGTTGCGCCTGCAAAATAGCGGTTTCATCGCCACTCAACACCCAAAGAAGGTCTTTAAAAGGGTCATACTCCAACATAAAAAAGCGATCCGCATCTGCATCAAAAATAGCTCCCACTACATGCATGGTGCCTCGTCTAAGCGATGCTTTATATTTTCGACCCACCTCAAATAATTTCAATATGGCTTTGTGTCGGCGAAAAAAACCTGATGGATTTTTTATCTGCCCGGCCGTGATTTGTTTTAGGCCTTCTAGGTCAGCTACGCCTGAAAATACATTAACATTTCCATTTAACTTCGCGTTAACCTCGAATACATTTCCAAACCCTACCTTAATAAAAATTTCTTTGGCTATACCTGTGAGCGACCCGTTAGCCGGATCAACCACAAGCACAACATTTTTAAAATCTTTTGATTCATCTACCCAAGAATTTTCAGCTTGCAGGGTAACCTTAAAGAAAAGTTTAAGAGCTTGTTGCCTGAGATTTTTTCGTTTTCCTTTTAACAATTTGCTTTTAATTGATAAATATTTTTGCCCTAAAACATGTTGAGTCAGTTGTAAATCATCCGATGGCAAAGGCTTCATACCATGAAAAGGTGAAAATAGTTTTATTCCATTCTGATCATTCGGGTTATGCGATGCGGTTACCATAATTCCGCAATCGGCTTTTTGGTGCAGCATAAACAGGGGCACCAGCGGGGTTGGAACCACACCTAGAACAAGGGCATTGGCTCCTGCTTTTCGAACTCCTTTTATGACAGCATTAACAAAAACTCCTGAAGGATCTCTAGGATCCCACCCCACCACAATATTTTTAGTCGTTTTTATTTTTGGTAGATTTTTTGTGCAGGAATAAGCATACAGCTCCATAAACTGCTCAGTGATCCAGCTCTTTTCCAAAAAAACTTGTTGAGGAGTGAGCCCTTTACAATCGGAAATATGAGATCGTTTTGTTTCCCGACGTATGCCATCGGTACCTTGTAGCCTTTGTTTTCCAGGTATATTCATTTAAGGGTGAACGACTTGGTTTAAAGAAAAAATACTAAACGAAGAATACCATATCCCGGCCATACAGTTTTAAAGATCAAATTTTGAAAAGCTGAGCTATAAAACTTAAGTTCCTTTTGGTTTTGCTGTTAGGATTTGATACCTCTTTTGCAATTTTTTATATACTCAAAACTCTTTTGGGAAAACAAACTATTGGCACCTAGAATCTTACCTATCCCCCCTCTATTTTCAAAAAATTGACAGGTGTTTGAAATATTTTCCACTTTGACCCGGATCAAAAGGAATTTATCCCCGTTAAAATCTAAAAATCACCTTTATTCATAATCACTTACGCGATTTTTTTTTTAATGACTCTTTGGCATATTCCTTGCTTTAATAAATATGAGTTCGTGCAACTGAAATGATTGTAAATAAAAGGCCAAACTCCATTGCGACATAATTTCAAAAATAACCGTAAGAAACTTCTTATAGCCGTTGCTTTTAGTCTTTTCGCCTGCGGTTTTATTGTCTTGCCTTCTTTTGCGCAGATTACACCTCAAGGACGAGACCAAACCTATAAACCGGCCTTCCCACTCCGATTCGAAGAACGCTTCAAAAGACGGGCTCAACCCAAAGCGCAAAAAGTATCTGTACGTGAGGACACTCTCAAGCCAGAGTTTCCAGCAAAATTACGAAAGGTCACATTCATTCTTCAGAAAATGGTCATTAAAGGCTCGACAATTTACAACAAGGACAAATTTACAAAGTTATTTAAAAAATACATGCGCAAACGAATTTCCTTGGGGTATGTGTATGAAATTGCCCAAACGATTACGAATATGTATCGGCATGACGGCTACATTTTAAGTAAAGCTGTTGTTCGTTCTCAACAAGTCGACAAGGGAATTATTCGTATCGATATCATTGAAGGATTTGTTGGTAAAGTCAATGTGCAGGGTGATGTTGCAGGCCCTAGAAAACTCCTCAATAGTTATCGCAAGAAACTTTTAAATTCTAAACCCCTTCTTGCTAAAGACCTCGAACGCTATTTACTTTTGGTAGATGATTTGCCTGGATTATACGTGAAGTCAGTGTTAACGCCTTCGGAAGTTCAACTAGGAGCTAACGATCTGACTCTAATTCTTGCAAGAAAAAAATATGATGGGAGTAGGGGTGTTGATAACGGGAGTTCAAAGTTCAATCGACCCATTCAGGTTTCTGGTATTACCAATGCGAATTCTCTCTTGGGGCTTTATGAGCGAATCGGTTTTCAAGCTGTAGTCACTAAGCATATCGACGAGTTGAGATTCTTTAGTGGATTTTATAAGATGCCAGTATCTTCGGAACGAACCAAAATTTATTTTTCTACTTTAGGAAGCAAGTCTCAACCTGGTAATGATCTTGAAGAATTTAAGTTAAAGGGGGGCAGTCCCAACTTTATGTTAAAAGCAACTCACCCTTTTATCCGATCGAGATCGAAAAACCTATATGCTAATTTTAGTTTTATTCACAAGAATTCTACTACGAAATTTTTAGGCGAAACAGATTCGGAAGAAAAACTACGCATCGCCAATCTGGGGTTGTCATACGATTTCGTTGACGACTATCGTGGTGTCAACTTATTAAGCATTAATTGGAGCCAGGGGTTTGGTTTCTCTGGTGCGAGGGAAACAGGTTCTCCAAACCTATCTAATCTTGAAGGCAGAAGTGGTTTTACAAAGTTTTCTGGAGAGGTGCTTCGTCTTCAGTCATTGGCTCCTTCATGGATATTGTTGGGTGGGGTTTCCTGGCAATACGCTTTAGACAAATTATTAGCTTCTGAGCAGTTTGGTCTAGGAGGTTCACAATTCGGAAGAGGTCCTCATTTTTCAGAAATAACCGGAGATCATGGGGTCGCTTTTAAGCTTGCGCTACAAAAAGTCTTCGAAATTAACAAGCCTCACATAAGGGATATTAAAGCTTATACTTTTTTCGATTATGGAACGGTGTGGAATCGTCTTAAAACTTCAACTGGTTCAAGCAAGCAAGACCTCAGTTCTATAGGTCTGGGTTTTAGATTTAATTTGACAGACCGTCTTTCAGGGTATCTGGAATTGGATAAACCCCTCAATCGGAAAGTTTCAGCAGAGGGAAATCAAGGTTCACGTATGTTTTTTAGCTTATCAACAAATTTTTAGAATAGAATGGTTCTTATCCATCTTAACCTAAACCTAACTTCTTAGATTTCCCAAGCTTTTTATAACTTGAGCTAAGCAAAATTTCTTAACTTCTTACTCTGATTTTTGATTCGAAAAATATTCGTAATTAGCTAAATAGTCAGAATCAATAATAGAGATTATTCCATGCTCAGTAGTTTTTAATTTTTTTTGATACAGGTTTTCATATTGTTTTCCTGTTTCCGGATGACTGGTTAATTCAAGAAACATGGTTTCCACAGGGTCTCTTCGCAGAAGTTTTAATGTAGCTGCATCTGGTTTCAAATTAGGTTGCAGGTTTTCAAGTGCTGCTAAAGGCTCCTCCCCTTCTGCCATGCGTTGTTTGATGGCCTCCTCAATGGCTTCTTTTCTTTGTATATGCTGTTTATGCGGAAAATCTGCCTGAGAAAAAGTCATGAAATCGAGATTTGGCCAGTAGTTATTTATGAAGTCGTCAAAGTCTACATTAACACCACTGCTAAGATGGATGTCTCTGGACTGATCAGAATTTTCACGGATGAGACTATTATATACTTGGGTAATATTATGAACAGAATCATACAAAACCATCCAATGATAACTATTGGCAGTTTCGTGGGTCCGAAAGGAGTCCATCGCTTTAACTAGGGTTACTAGGGTGTAATGCATATCCTCTATTTTTAAAAATGCAGAAGACCAAGGAAACCTTTGTTGGTACCACTGATCCACATCCGATGGATACTCCTGCCGATTGCTGTCGGTGGGTGGTCGATAATCATTATCGATAAAACTGAGGATATCATCGACCTCTTTATAAGCCAGATCTAATCCTGCCCGGACAATGGTATATGGAAACAGTTTTCTTTGATACTCCATATAACCTTTTAAATTTGGAAGTTTGTCTTCCAATGCATGAATGTGATCTCGTTGACCAATATCTTTAGAAAAAATTAACACCTGTTTCCTCTATAATGAGTTTATTTTTTTACTTTGAGGGATCAAAACGTTGGGAGAACATTTTTAAGATATTCTGTTTTTCCTCATCGCTCATGGATTCAATCGACTTGCGGATTTCCTGCATTTGTTCCGGGGTCATTTTTCCCATAGCATCCTTTGCTGCTTCTTGAAATCCTTTTAAATTACTTGCCGCTCCTTTAATCCAGGAAAAATCATTCGCTAAAGAAGAGTCAGGTGGCTTAAAATCGATCTTTTCTCGAGAGCGAAATTCAACATGGTTGCCAATAATTTTTCCAAATATTTGCTGTTCTTGTAAATTATCCAAAACATCGGACAGATTTGTTCCATGATTTTTGCAGGCATCATAAACAGGTTTAAAGGGAAGTCGCACAATTTTTCCAGGAAAACCATTTTTGCGGATGGAGTGTTTGATACTTTCTTCTGCTCGATTGGATTCTGTCATTTGTCAACTGTGGTAATTTAAATTTCTTCTAACAAAAATTTATTCATCTCAAATAATCATGATCAATATCTATTGTAGTATAATCTGGGAAACAGCATGCATTATAAATTTCCCATAGTTTTTTTCAGAAATACGGGAAAATAATGCTTATAAATCAAAAGAAACCCCAAGCGCCTTTTAAAAAATGATATCAAAAGTAAGAAAACCTAATTCATCTGTCATTTTAAGAATTGCCTTGGTCCAAATGAACTTAGTTGTTGGTGATTTTAATTTCAATGCCGACAAGATCAAACAACATTTAAAACAAGCCAGAAGAATGGGGGCCGATGTAGTTCTTTTTCCTGAACTGGCAGTTACTGGATACCCTCCAGAGGACTTGCTACTTAAAGAAAGTTTTTTAAAGCAATGCGATAAAAACCTGAAGAAAATCAGTCGGTATACAAAAGGGCTGACAGCCATTATTGGGTTTGCAGAAAAGAAAGGCAAAGCAATTTACAATTCTGCAGCCCTACTTTCCGATGGCAAGCATGTTGGCACTTATCGAAAAATGCTCCTTCCAAATTATGGTGTTTTTGATGAGAAAAGATATTTCCATGAAGGCAATTCCCCTGTTAGATTTCGTTTAAAAGGAGCGATGCTAGGCATTACCATTTGCGAAGACCTCTGGGAAGATTCGGGGCCTGGAAAAATTCTTTGTGGACAAGGAAATGTGGATTTACTTTTAAATATCTCTTCTTCCCCCTTCCATAAGGGCAAAGGGAAAACCCGGGAGAAAATGATTCAACAACGTGCTCGTAGTTATCGCTCCCATATCGCTTATGTCAATCTCGTTGGGGGTCAAGATGAACTGGTATTTGATGGGCAAAGTCTGGTGGTTGCGCCCGATGGTAAAATAATGATCCGGGGGAATTCATTCACTGAAGAACTAATTTGTTCTGACATTGCTTTAAATCCTAAATCACCAAAAAAATTATTTTCCAAAACTAACATCCGCTCCTACCAGATACCAGCAAGTTTATCGAAGCAGAAAAAATATCCCCCGCTTTCCGTTTATGCTTATAACAAAAAATCGGAGGTTGAGAACATTTTCTCAGCATTGGTTTTAGGGACGCAAGATTATGTTTCTAAAAATGGGTTTTCCAAGGCGGTATTGGGTTTGAGTGGAGGCATCGACTCAGCTTTGACCGCTGTCGTTGCTTCAAAAGCTTTAGGGGCAAAAAACGTGATTGGGGTATTAATGCCATCGCCCCATTCTTCTAAAGGCAGTGTTCAGGATTCTTTGAGTCTAGCAAAGAATCTCGGTATTCAAACTTTGATTCTTCCCATAGAAAAAGCCATGAAAGCTTACGATCAAATTCTAGGAAAAGTATTTAAGGGAACCGATTCCGATTTGGCTGAAGAAAACATACAGGCTAGAATTCGTGGCAATCTATTAATGGCACTTTCAAACAAAAAGGGCTGGATGGTTCTTGCCACGGGCAACAAAAGTGAATTTAGTGTTGGCTATTGTACTCTTTATGGCGATATGGCGGGTGGATTTGCTGTTATTAAAGACGTTCCAAAAATCTGGGTCTATAAAATTTCTCATTGGGTTAATAGTAAAAAAGAGATTATCCCAGAATCCATTCTCACGAAAGCGCCTTCTGCGGAATTGCGACCGGACCAAAAAGATACGGATACTTTACCTCCCTACGATTTATTAGATCCTATTCTATTGAAATATATTGAAGAAGATAAATCAGTGGGTAAGATTAAGGTTTCAGGTTTGTCGACAGCAGATATTAAAAGAGTCGCGAATCTGGTAGATGCAAGCGAATACAAACGTCGGCAAGGTCCTCCAGGGGTCAAAATAACCCCCAAAGCTTTTGGTAAAGATAGACGTTTACCTATAACTACTAACAGCAGAAGTAAGTAATTTTCTATCAGTCGTTTTTCTTGTTCCAATAATCCCGAAGCGTTGTAGATGCGTCGAGACAGGTGTCTAGGTAGGTATGATTAGCAGGAATCATGGGCATAACATGACCATGGCTCTTGTCATTATAAGGATATTTTACATCTAGAACATAAGGTCCCTTATGTTTGAGCATGCGTTTTAAGGCTGGAAGAACCTTTTTTGGATCAGAAATACTTTCCGACTTAATTCCAAAAGCGTGGGCAACCTCGGCGAAATTGGCATCTCCAATAAAAGTATGGCCTCTAAGAGATTTGTAGAAACGGTCTTCCCATTGCGCGACCATCCCTAAATGAGCATTGTTGAGGATAATATTTTTTACTGGAATATTTTCAATTTTCAAAGTTTGCAGTTCCTGGATATTCATCAAAAAACTACCATCCCCGTCGATATTGATCACCTGCCGTTTTGGAAAAGCCACTTGAGCCCCCATTGCTGCAGGCAGACCGTATCCCATTGCACCCAAGCCCGATGAGCATAGCCAGTTGTTGGGTTCATCAAAGTCCAAAAATTGTGCTGCCCACATTTGGTGTTGTCCAACTCCGACCGAGAATATAGCGTCTTTATCAGAAATTTTATTTATGTCATGGACAACACTTTGTGGAACAATTTGTCCTTTTTTGTTTTCAAAGGACAGGGGGAATTCTTTTTTCCATGCATCAATTTGTTTCAACCAGGGTTGAATATCCTTTAGAGGCTTTACATATTTATCTAGAGTTTTCAGCGCTTGTTTTACATCGCCTTGAATAGGAATGTCGATTAATATATTTTTATTTATTTCTGTGGGATCAATATCGATTTGAATGAACTGCGCGTCTTTGCAAAACTCTGTCAGTTTTCCTGTAACCCGATCATCAAAACGTACGCCCATAGCGATAACCAAGTCGGCATGGTTGATGGCAATGTTTGCGTATACCGCTCCGTGCATTCCCAGCATCCTTAAAGATAAAGGATCGTTAGAGGGGAAGGCTCCCAACCCCATAACAGTCGTGGTTATGGGAATGCCAGTCTTTTTTACAAATGCTGCTAGCTCCTTAGAAGCACCACTGGCAATGATGCCACCACCTGCATATATAAGCGGGCGTTTCGCTGTTTGAATTGCATGTGCCGCTTTCTTGCATTGGAAAACCGAGGGACTTAAGTTAGGTTTATAACTTGGGCAATCAAATTTTACATTGAAGTTAACAACGCTTTCTTGTTGTTGAATATCTTTTGGGATATCAACAAGAACCGGTCCGGGTCGTCCCGTTCTTGCAATATGAAAAGCTTCATTAATAATGCGGGGTATATCCGCAATGTTTTGGACCATGTAACTATGCTTTACCAAAGGAAAAGTAGAACCCATGATATCGGTTTCTTGAAACGCATCACTTCCCAAAACTGTGCTGGGAACTTGTCCCGTGATAGCAACCATAGGGATGGAATCCATTTTGGCGTCGATAATGCCTGTGATCAGGTTCGTTGCACCTGGTCCAGAAGTTGCCAGGCAGACGCCAACGTCGCCAGTGGCTCTGGCGTATCCACTTGCTGCAAAAGATCCACCTTGTTCATGTCGCGGCAAAACCATGCGGATTTTTTTGGATAAGGTAAGACCCTGATGAATTTCCATGGATGCCCCACCCGGGTAACCAAAAATTACTGTAACTCCTTCGTTCTCGAGGGCTTTCACGAGAATCTCGCGGCCTTTCATCGGGTGTCCGGCAGTTTTCGGAGTCTTTTTCGAGGTAACCTTTTTTTCCGCTGATTTTTTATTTTTCGTGGTCATTAATCTTGATTAGCTTATTGTTTTTCTCTTTTGATCTAGCCTATTTACCTTTTTTCGGACTCTATCCGAAACTAGTGGCAAACAAAAACTGTAACGGAATTGACCCTTGAAGTCAAACCCATTCCCTTAAAAAGTTCTTTTTTGTCAAAACGTTATGAGGAGTTGAGGTTTCAGAGCCTATTAGCCATTCATTGCCCTTAATATGAGCCCTTCCCGAAGACTGTACTCGCTTACCGTGAGTATTTCGCAACCGAATGCACGCATTGTTTCTAGAACAATTGCAGTGCCAGCAATGATCAAATCTTCACGCCCTGGTTCCATTGGTTTTAATAACAATCGTTGACTGAGAGATTTCTCTTTAAGGTCATCTAGAATTGATTCTGCTTCTGGGCGAGAAAATGTAGAACCATGAATTTTTTCTGGATCATAGGGGTAAATATTTTCTTTTAGCGCAGCAAGCGTTGTTACAGTGCCTGCTGTTCCTATGAGAAGTTCAGGGAGAAACGCTGATAATTTATTTTTCACTGTTTGTAGTTCATCTTGCAAATGATTTTGCAGACTATGATATTCTTTTTCATCGACTGGATGCTGGGTAATGAACTTTTCGGTTAATCTAACCACACCCAAAGAAGTACTGCAAAAATCCTTTATATTTTCTCCTTCAGACAGAATGAATTCGGTACTGCCGCCTCCGATATCAAAAGTAATTACTCTGCGGTTTTCATGGGGTATTTTCCAGCACACTCCTTCAAGAGTGAGCCTGGCTTCCTCTTCCCATGTAATAATTTTGATATCTATGCCCGTTTCTTTTTTTGCCAGACGAACGAACTCCTGTCCATTTGAAGCTTCGCGAACAGCACTTGTGGCAACTGCAAAGAGAGGAGGATCGCCATTCTCCAGGCAGATCTGGCGGAATCTGGAAAGCACCTTTAGCGTGGTTTGCATACGATGCTCTGTCAACTTTCCTTGGGCGTCAATACCTTCACCTAGGCGGGTAATATTTCTTTTAGAAACGAGCAGGTTGAATTTCTGATCGCCTTTGGATTCAAGGATTAGAAGGCGAGCGGTGTTTGACCCAATATCAATGGATGCAATATTTGTCATGGAAAAAATTAAATAGGAAAGGCCTTTTCACTATCCATGGTGAGAAGTAGGTAAAACCCCAAAACAGTAAAAAGCAAGTTAGGACCCCATGCAGCTAGTATAGGGTCGAAAGTCCCTCCCTTTCCTAACGAAATACTCATCGCATATATAAACGAAAATATAAACCCCATGGCAATGTTTATGCTGACACAAAACAAAAGTCCTCCGTGCCTGCTGGACCGAATAGATAAAGGAATTGCTAGCAAGGCCATAACCACACTGATAAATGGATAAGAAATATTTCGATGTAACTCAATCCACTTCATCGAGGTGTCTTTTCCTTCTAGGTTTTGGATTTGGATTTGTTGATATAGTCCGCTTAGGCTCATTTCTTCAGGTCGCCTACGGGCTTTGGATAATTTTTTGGGAGTTTCAGGGGTATCAATAAATTTTCTTTCAAAATATTGTGTAGATTTTATTCCACCTTTATCGAATTTACGTATATAACCATCGATAAACTCCCATTTATTAATAGACCATACCGCCTCCTGCGCATCAATACGTTGAATGATAGAATTGTCTTTACCCGGTTTTAAAATTATAATCTCATGTAATCTTAGTTGGTAGGGATCAAAATAATTAACATTCCATATATCCCCATTGATCGATTTAAACCAGAGGTTTTCTGTGGGAAATTTCCCATAGGAAGGTTCAGTTCGAACTTTCCTTATTTTGTCGTAATCTAAAATGTAATTCATTTTCTGATTGGTAATGGGAGATAGAAACTCGCTACTGGCAAGAATCAGTAATGTGACAACTAAAGATGCACCTATAATTGGAAAGGTGATACCCGTTATGCTTATACCGCAAGCTTTCATGGCGGTTAACTCGTTCTTTTGGGAAAGCGAGGACAAGGTAATGACGGTTGCAAGAAGGATACCTTGAGGGGCCATGTAAAATGCAATGAAGGGAATCTTGAATATATAATAAGAGATCAAATCAATCATTGGAGCGTCTTTTGCTAAAAATTCATCGATTCGTTCAAAAAAATCCACGATTAAAAAAATTCCAATCAATCCACTAGCAGTAAGCAAATATACTTTCACAAACTGACTCAATACATATCGCTTTAACATTGTCATAAGCTAACTTTTCTTACTTTTGGATTTTAAATTGTATTTAATATTGGGATAGCAGAGTTTAGTGCCGGAACTAAAAATTCCAGGTCTCGGCGGTTTTCAAGGGTCTTCTTTACGTATTCCAAGGTTGGTTCAACATATTGAAGATACCGATCATTGCCCAGTATTTTAGACTGATAGGCAAAAGTACCAATCGCCTTTAAGTTTCTTTGTACCGACATCCAGTCAAAAATCTTATAAAATGAATCTCGTTTGATTGCTCTCCCATATCGCTGCATACATTCTATATAGTATTCCAACAGTTCCTTTCTAACAGACTCCTCTATTACAATATAGGAGTCTTTTAAAAGCGAAACTAGGTCATACTGGCAGGGTCCCATCCTCGCATCCTGAAAGTCGATCACCCTGAGCTTACCATTGTGTATCATTATGTTTCGTGAATGATAATCCCTATGAGTGAAAACTCTATTTTGGCCCGATAAGGCTTTGCAAAGTGTACCCAATGCTTCCCGAGTTTTATTTTTTTCATCCAAGCTTAAAGCATTCTTCAGTATTCCTTGTACATAGTGCTCCAACATGAAATCCATTTCCCACATCAGTTTTTCTTCATCAAAAAATAAATTTTTAGCTGGGCATTCGGATGTCAGGTTTTCTGTCGCGCGAGTATGGAAAGTCACGATAATTTCTATGGCTTTTTGATACCAATACACGATATTTTGTGGTTCTGCTTGGATTTTATCGGCCAGATGAGTGTCCCCACAATCCATCAGGAATAGTAATCCGCGCTCTGCATCGAAACGTAATATGTCTGGCACAGGGATATCCATTTTCTTGAGAAACTTCTGCATACAATTGAAGTCGGGCTCTGGTTCTAATCTGGCTAATTGCATTATTATGATAGAGTGCGGCCTATCAGGTGAAGTTTCTAAGAGATAGGTTGTTCTGTAGTAATTTCTATCTGAGGCATCGCCTTTAAGGAGGAGGCATTCCAATTGTAAAATTGGCTCATTAGACAAATCTTCGAGCCATGAGGTCAGATAATGTTTATCAAAACGGCCGAAGTTAGTGTTTAAATTTTTCATGCGTATATGTAAATATTTGTTTCAATTATTAAATGTATAATGTAGCATTC
>Ga0315336_1001326_pt1 | contig 49857 bp, 45 predicted proteins | sample ASW5metaG_FD_204512 | JGI IMG/M metagenome (GOLD analysis project Ga0315336, IMG submission 204512) | Ammonia-oxidizing marine archaeal communities from Monterey Bay, California, United States - ASW #5 | ecosystem: Environmental > Aquatic > Marine > Intertidal zone | place: USA: California...
CCCAACGGCTACTGCCAGGACCTGACCCCCGATCGGGCCGAAGCGCTCTACTACCATCGCCAACGGCACCCTCATGCCGAGGAGGCACTCAGATAAGAGAACCTCCCGACATGCCGGGGCGGATCAGAATGGGGGTAAACCGCGTTTACGTGCACTGACTCGACGGCCATTTCCACTCCTTCGGATCGTTGGGCTGCGGGCTGTTAGATAGCAATGTGCCGGTGGGGGCTTGGAGAGTTCTTAAAGGCTTTGTGTCAGGCCGGGACTGCGTGCAGGGTGCGTCGCACTGCGCGCACGGAGGCCGGCGCCGACCTCGTCCGGTTGGCGAAGTCCCCGACAAGGCGCGCGACGACGTCGGGGCACTGCACCTGAGGCTGATGGCCTACACCGGGAATGACGTGCAGCTCGCTGCCCGGAATCGCCTCATGTACTGAATGTGCATGCGCGACAGGGATGCAACGATCCTCGTCACCGAAGATGATCAGAGTCGGCAGGTCTGCCCGAAGCCGATCCAATGCGCAGACCGCCTGGCCGCGATGATCGACGACCGAGCGCAGCGTGCGGAGAAACGCCGCGCGGCTATGTCGGTCCGACAGCGCGGCCTGACCCTTCAACGTCTCGCTGTACCTGGTGACATCGCGGCCTGACGCCAGCGCGCGCTTGCGGAGCGCCTTGCCGACCTCGACCGCCGGCCGCGACGCGAGCAGCTGCAACGCGATCTCGGCGCCGGGCAGAGACAACATGCGCAACAGCCGGCCCAGGTCGGGGCCCAGACCGCCACTGCTGATCAACACCAGTTGGCGGCAATACTCCTTGTGCTGATGAGCGAACTGCAGGGCCACGCCACCGCCGAACGAATGGCCCACGACGGTGACCTCACGGATGTGCAGAGCATCGAGGAAGTCACGCAGCCACACCGCGAAGGCGCCCAGCGAGTAGTCCCCCCGCGGCTTGTCGGACTGACCGTGACCGAGGAGATCGACGGCGATGACGCGATGCCGCTCGGCGAGCTTGTGCACGACGTTGCGCCAGCAGTCCGAACTGCCGCCGATGCCGTGGATGAGCAACAGCACGTCGCCCGCGCCTTCATCCAGGTAGGCCACGCGGTTTCCATGCAAGGTCAGCATGCGCAGGCCCGTGGTGTCGGTCGGGGCCATTTCCCGGATTGCAGTCATCGTCTTCCTCCTCACTTTGTTGGGAGGACTCTGTGGCGATCGCCTTGGAGGTTTCTTAACAGGGCCGTCAGACCTTCAGAAACTCCATCGCCCGCTGATCGCAGGTGTGCGACGCTGCGACGATGACCGGGTCTCGGGTGCGTCGACGCAGGGCCGTTGCCGCCGTCATGGCTGCCACCACCCTGGTTTCGCTGTGGTCGGCCTCCCCCGCGGCAGGCCAGGACTGTGGCGACCGAACCGCCGCATTCTCCGCCGCATTTGACGGCCTGCCGAACGACTTGAGCGTCGTCCCCATCTGCCCCGCCGAGGTCGGTCCCGGCTTCTCCGACCCGAAACCCACCGCCCAGTTCTCCACGCTCACCGCCGGCCAGGTCACCGATACCAGCATGGCGCCGGACCTGCTCGTGCTCGACGTTCTCGTCGCCACCGAAGAAAACGGCGGTGGCGAAGCGTATGTCGACGACTTGTTCTCACGGCTGGGGCCCGAGGCCGACGGCGGTACCGTCACCCTCGACGAAAAGGTGGTGCGGTACATCAACCTGCCCAGCGGGCCCCCGGGCTACGCCTACGGCGCTGGCCCGACCGTTGTCATCGGTTACGTCAAAGCGCCTCCGGGGCCGCCGTCGAGCAACTACGGAGCGCTGGCCGCGCGGCAGGCCTTCACCCACGTGCTCGCCATTGCGACCGGCGCACCGTTGGCTGACATCCCCCCACCGGTCGACGGACTCGACCAGTGGCCGCTGGCCCGGGGGAGGTTCACGACGCCTACCGATCCGGGTTGGCTCTACTTCCGGACCCCGACGGAAAAGGAGGGTGTCTACTCCTACTCCTGCGGCATCGCGCCTGGCGGCACCCTGGCGGGTTGCGATTTCGTTCCGGACAATGCGCCGGAAGGAACCAACCAGACCATCGTCGACTCAACCGGCGCCCGCTACGTCCACTCGGACACAACGACGTTCACCCGCGACGTCGATGCCCTGCCTGCCGGTGAACGGCTCGAGAACGGCCCTGCCGAATGCGGAGCGACCTATCAGGGTGCTGTCACCTGCCGGATCGGCGACCACAAGTTCGGCACCAATGGCTACCTCGAGTGATTCGCGCCGCATAACGGCACTGAATTCCTCGATGTCGTCGCGGACCGGACGCATCCGCGTTATGAAAACAAGATGACCACCGCACCCGAGGCGTTCACCACGGCCGGCGACGGCGGCGTTCGCATCGTCGGCGATCGCATCGGCGATCCGCTGGCCCCAGCGGTGGTGTTCCTGCACGGTGGCGGGCAGACCCGCCGGTCCTGGGGCCGCGCCGCAGCCGCGGTAGCCGGGCGTGGATGGCAGGCGATCACTCTCGACTTCCGCGGCCATGGCGAGTCCGACTGGTCCAGCGACGGGGACTATCGCGTCGCCTCCTTCGCGCGCGACGTGCTCGAAGTGCTGCGCGATCTGCCGCCGAAGCCGGTGTTGGTGGGCGCGTCGCTCGGGGGCTTCACCTCGATGCTTCTCGAGGGTGAACTCGCACCGGGGACGGCACGCGCGGTCGTGCTCGTCGACATCGTGCCCGATATGGACCAGTCGGGCGCATCGCGGATCCACAACTTCATGTTCGATCGCATGCAGTCTGGATTCGATTCACTGGACGAAGTCGCCGACATGATCCAGGAGTACAACCCGCACCGTCCGCGGCCGACAGACCTGGACGGGCTGCGGGCGAACCTGCGCCACCGCGACGGCCGTTGGTACTGGCACTGGGATCCGAAATTCATCGACGGCACCTCGGCGCTGCCACCCACCGAGGTGACCGAGGTCGATCGGATGCACGCCGCCGTTCAAACGATCGTCAACGCGGGTGTGCCCATGCTGCTGGTGCGAGGTCAGATGAGCGACCTCGTCACCCAGGAACGGGCCGATGCGTTCATCGCCAGGTTTCCCGAGGTCGATTTCGTCGACGTCGGCGGCGCCGGCCATATGGTCGCGGGCGATCGCAACGACCTTTTCGCCGATGCTGTCGTGGACTTTCTCAGCCGCCACGCCGCGCGGTAGGAATTTGCGGCGTCAGGACCGCACGGCGGCGTCGCGGTCGCCGAAGATCTTCTGCATCCGACGCTTCGACGCGGGCGTCTGCGGTACCTGGGGCCACCAGAACCACCGCCCCATCAGCGCGGCTATCGACGGCGTCATGAACGACCGCACGATCAAGGTGTCGAAAAGTAGACCCAGCGCAATGGTGCTGCCGACCTGCGCGATGGACAGTAGGTCGCCGAATACGAACGACGCCATGGTCGCGGCGAACACCAGCCCGGCCGACGTCACCACCGAACCCGATCCCGCCATGGCCCGGATGATCGCCGTCTTCAGTCCGTGGTGCAGTTCTTCCTTGAACCGGGAGACGAGCAACAGGTTGTAGTCGGAACCGACTGCGAGCAAGAGGATCACCGACATGACCAGAACGATCCAGTGCAATCGGATGCCGAGGAGGTACTGCCATACCAGCACTGAAAGCCCGAAGGACGTCCCCAGCGAAAGCAATACGGTGCCCACGATCACCGCGGACGCCACCACGCTACGCGTGATGAGCAGCATGATGATGAAAATCAGTGCTGCAGCGGACAGCCCGGCGATCAGCAGGTCGTAGTTGGACCCGTCGCGCATGTCCTTGTAGGTCGCCGCAGTGCCGCCGAGGAAGATCGTCGAGCCTTCCAGCGGCGTGCCCTTGATGGCTTCCTTGGCCGCCTGCTTGAGCGCGTCGATGCGCTCAATGCCCTCGGGGGTGGCCGGATCGCCGTCGTGCTCGATGATGAAGCGCACCGACTTGCCGTCGGGTGAGATGAAGTTCTTGATGCCGCGTTTGAAGTCCTCGTTCTCGAACACCTCCGGCGGGAGGTAGAACGAATCGTCGTTCATCGAGTCGTCGAATGCGTCACCCATCGCTGACGAATTCTCTTGCTGCGCAGCCATCTGATCCTGCATGCCCTTCTGGGTGGCATACATGGTCAGCATCATCGACTTCATCGTCTTCATCGTCTGGATCTGCGCGGGCATCAGCGCGACCAGCTGCGGCATCAGCGTGTCGAGATGTTCCAGATCGGGCAACAACTGCTGGATGTCGGCCGTCATGATGTCGACGCCGTCGAGGGTGTCGAACACGGACCGGATCGACCAGCAGACCGGGATGTTGTAGCAGTGCGGTTCCCAGTAGAGGTAGTTTCGCATCGGCCGGAAGAAATCGTCGAAATTGGCGATGCTGTCTCGTAATTCGGCGATGTCGACGGTCATGTCCCTGGTCTTGGCGACCATGCTGTGGGTGACGGCGGCCATTTGCTCGGTGAGTGCCGACATCTTTGTGAGCGTGTCGATGGTTGTCTGCATCTCATCGGCCTGAACCAGCATGTCGGCCATACGGTCCTGGTTGTACTTCTGGTTCAGCTGGTTTGTCGTGCCCTGCATGCCGAGCAGGAACGGAATCGTGGTGTGCTCGATCGGTTTCCCGTCAGGACGGGTGATGGTCTGCACCCGCGCGATTCCCGGCACCCGAAAGAGCGCCTTGGCGATCTTGTCGATCACCAGGAAGTCCGCCGAGTTCCGTAGGTCGTGATCGCTTTCCACCATCATCAGCTCGGGGTTCATCCGGGCGCTGTCGAAATGCCGGTCAGCGACCGCATATCCGATGTTGGCCGGCGTGTCCTCGGGCATGAAGTGGCGGCCGTCGTAGTCGGTCTTGTAGCCCGGCAGGGCGAGCAGACCGATCAGCGCAAGCGCACACGTCGCCACCAGAATCGGGCCGGGCCACCGGACGACGACCACACCGATTCGGCGCCACCCGCGCGAGTTGATTGCGCGTTTGGGCTCGAAAAGCCCGAACCGGCCTCCGATCGCGATCACCGCGGGGCCCAGGGTCAGCGCCGCGAGAACGGCGACGAGGATGCCGACCGCACAGGGCACCGCCATCGTCTGGAACCAGGGCAGACGGGTGAATTTGAGACACAGGAGCGCGCCGGCGATGGTGAGCCCCGAGCCGAGCACCACGTGCGCGGTCCCGTGAAACATCGTGTAGTACGCGGCTTCCCGATCTTCGCCATCTCCGCGCGCCTCTTGGTAACGGCCAATGAGGAAGATCGCGTAGTCGGTGCCTGCGGCAATCGCGATGAGCGTCAGCAGGCTGGTCGCGAAGGTCGACAACCCCATGACGCCCGCGTTGCCGAGAAACGCGACGATTCCGCGGGAGGCGCCGAGCTCGATGAAGACCATGAGCAGGATCAGGATCGTGGTGGCGATCGAGCGGTAGACGACCAGCAGCATGACGAAGATGACGACGAGGGTCACGAGCGTGGCCTTGGCGGCACCCTTGTCCCCGGCGACGCGCTGGTCGGCATTCATCGCCGCCCCACCGGTGACGTAGGACTTCACACCTGGCGGAGTGGGCGTCTGCTCGATGATCTCGCGCACGGCGGCGATGGACTCGTTGGCCCGCGTCTCGCCCATGTTTCCGCGCAGATAGAGCTGAACGTAGGCCGACTTGCCGTCGCTGCTCTGTGCGCCCGCGGCCGTCAGCGGATCGCTCCAGAAGTCCGCGACGTGCTCTACATGTTCTGAGTCGGCCCGGAAAGCCTTGATCAACTCGTCGTAATACCGATGGGCCTCGTCGCCCAGCGGCTTGTCACCTTCGAGGATGACCATCGCATTGCTGTCTGAGTCGAACTCTTCGAAGTTTGCACCGATGCGCTGCATCGCGATGAAGGCCGGCGCGTCGTGTGCGTTCATCGAAACGGCTTGGGCCTCGCCCACCTTCTCCAGCGAAGGCACGAAGGCGTTGGTGACGACCGTCAGGACCATCCAGCCCAGCACAATCGGCACGGCGAGCACGCGAATGGTGTGCGCGATCTTCGATCGCTCCGTCGACACAGAACTCATCAGTCGGACTACCGGCCCCTCCACCCGGGCCTACAAGAAGCCGCGCGCGTTACACGTTCCGTTTCGCTTGAAACATGACTGCGCATATATGTAGCCAGTCAAACTGTCGCCTGTCAATTGCTGAGCCGCAGGTCTGACAGGCTTTTCACAGCAACACCACAGACGAAGCCGGGTTGTGGACCGCAATTCTTGGGATCGGTAGCCGTCCCTGCTCGATGTACTTGCCGCACTGACGACGCCAAACGGGCGCCGCATGACCTGAAGGAAACCGCAATGAACATCGTGCCTACCCGCGTCCAGGAACAGATCAGTCAGGTCGACCGCACGTACAGCCTCGTCATCGGGATCAGCGCAGGCATCGCCGCGCTGTGGTCCATCTATCGGGTGTTCTGGTTGGTTTACACCGCCGCGACGTTCTCCAGCGTCGGTTGGTCCCCCATCTCGCTGGTCTTCCCGTTGGTGCTGTGGAGTGTCTTCGCCCTCGGCGCCGCATTCGTGTCGGCAGCCTTCCTGCTGCGATACGCCAAGAACCCGGAATAGGTGGTTGGTGACCGGAGGGGCCGCAGACCTCTGCGGCCCCTCTTCGGTCGTTGGTCACCGACGCAGTGCTGCTATCGAGCTACCACAGAAGTCACGTTGGTGAGACCACTGACCCTGAGGACCGGCATCAGCATCGGGTTGACGAGCAGGCGGATGCGCTCGGCCTGATCGAACAATGCGCCAATGGCGGCGCTGTCCAAGTACTCGACGCGGGTCAGGTCGATCGTCAAAACACCGCCGTCATGCGAAGCCGGGACCATCGCGTCGGCGATCGCGGTCGTGAACACGCCGACATTGCTCATATCGATTTCGCCGACCACACTCAGCACCGCGGTGCCGTCGTCAAGACTGGTACGGACCGAAAGTGGAGTAGCCATCAGGCGATCCCCGTGTGCATGCGAACTGTCGTGCCGGAATCACCCGGCTCTATGGTCACATCCTGCATCAATGCGCGCATCAGCATGATGCCTCGACCCCGAAATGAAGTGGGGTCGGCCTTCGGTGGTCGCCACGACCCAGTATCGACCACGGTCAGGTGCAATCGGTCCGCCAAAGCCGTCGCACGCAGACGGACCGTGCCATCGCGGTGCTCACGGTGTCCGTGCTCGATCGAATTGGCAACCGCTTCGCCCACGGCGATGAGCACATCCAACGTCTGTTCGGCATCCAGGCCGGCACGAATCAGCCAGCTGCGCAGCGTAGCGCGAGTCGACGCAAGCTCGCCCACGTCCGCGGCGATGTCGATTTCGAGTGACGCGGGCTGCCGGTACAGCAGAACGGCGACATCGTCCTGGTAGCCGTCGCCGGGCGCCAGGCGCGACATGATCTCATCGGCGAGGCCCTCGAGCGCGGTGTCCCGATTGTCTTTGACGAGATCGGTGGCACGGCGAATCCCCAGGTCCAGCGATTCACGACGACGCTCGATCAAACCGTCGGTGTACAGCAACAGCGTCGAGCGGGCGGGCATGGTCTCGCGGGCCTCGGGTCGTGAGCGGTCGTACCGCAACCCGAGCGGAGTCGCCGCCGCGCCGTCGAGCAACCGTGTGCTGCGATCGGCGTTGACGAGAATCGGCGGAGGGTGGCCGGCACTGGAATACACGATTTCTCCGGTGTCCGGATTCAGCACCGCGCAGAACGCCGTCGTACACCGCGCACCTTCCAGGCGGGCGGCGAACCGGTCGAGAGCCATCAGCGCCGCGGACGGGCTGGATTGTTCGAGTAGCAGTGCGCGACATGCGCTTCGGAGCTGACCCATCACCGTCGCCGCCGCCAGCCCGTGGCCGACGCAGTCGCCGACGATCAGGGCGACACGGCCGTCGTCCAGATTGACCACGTCGTACCAGTCGCCGCCGACGTGCAGCGGCCGGGTGGCCGGCTGGTATCGCACCGCGAACCCGCCCGAAACATCGGGACCGAGGATCGCATGTTGCAAAGCCAATGCGGTTTCGCGCTGCTGGTCCAGGTTGCGCAAACGCTGCAGCCCCTGGCCCAGACGCCCGGCGAACACGGTGAGCAGTGTGTGGTCCTCCGACGTAAAAGGCCGCCGCTCTTCGAGTTCGACGAACAACACGAGCACACCGTCCGGGTGCTGCAGCGCGATTGCCGCCATTCCGGGTTCCGTTGTGGCCGAGGCCAGTAAGTCACCACTCTGCCGCGCCCTGATGATGTCGCGAGCGCGGGGCGTCAACTGCTCCCACGACACGGGAGCACCGCTGCACACCACATCCGACGGGTCGCTATCGGCCTCGTCAACCGGGAAGGTGAGCGCCACCACGCTGCGCGCCGACCAGACGATACAAAGCTCATCGGCAGCTGCACGCACGGCATCGCCGAGCGAGTCTGCCTGTGCGAGTTGCTGATTGAGTGCAGCGAGTGCGGTATCGCGTTGCACCGTGTAGTGCTCGGCGGTGACGTCGCGGAACGTTCCGACCATGAGGTGGCGACCGTCATCGGGATCATCGATGTGGTTGAACGTCGCGGTCACCCATAGCCGATGTCCGTCACGATGGGTGACCGGCAGCGTTATCGTGCCGTGCGGTTCGTTCAACAGGGTCGCGAATGCCTCTGCCGCGGCATTGTGCGCATCGGGATCCGTGTCGGCCGATGGCCACCACGGGTAAATGGGTTGGTATGGCAGACCCTCGACGCCGAACCCGAGGATGTCGGTGAACGATGCGTTGATCTCGATGACGGTCCCGTGTTCGTCGCAGACGAAGAACGCTTCTTGCAGCGAGTCGACGAGCGCGGTGCGCCAGCGGGCGTGATGACTGCGCATCCGCGCCAGCCCGACGTTGGCACGCACACGCGCAAGCAGTTCCGCGGCCGCGAACGGCTTGGTGAGGTAGTCGTCGGCGCCGGCCTGCAGACCACCGATCGACGCCTCCTGCCCGGCACGTGCGGATAGCAGCAACACCGGTATCGCCACCGTCCGCGGATCCGAACGCAGAGCCGCCACCAGCCCCAGCCCGTCGAGCTGCGGCATCATCACGTCACTCACGACGATGTCCGGCAGGCTGGTACGAGCTGCGTCCAGGGCCTGCAGTCCGTCGGTGACCGCGTCGACCTCGTAGCCGTCGTTACTCAGCAGGCGCACCAGATAGTCGCGCATATCGGCGTTGTCGTCCGCGATCAGCGCGCGGATCGGCTTCCGAGTGTCCGCACCCGACGCGTCCTCACCTTGTAACCCGGACTCCTGGGCCGTTAGACGAGCCTCGGCGGGGATCCAGCGCAATGCCTCCTGCACATAGGGTTCGGCAATTGCCGACGATTCCCGGCTGGCATCCGCCGTCTCGACCTCGGCGGTGGGCAGATTCGCGGTGCCGCACGGTATACGAATGGTGAAGGTGGTCCCCACACCTTCGGCGCTGTCGGCCTCGATGCTGCCGCGGTGGGCCTCGACCAACTCCTTGACAAGGGCTAATCCGATACCACTGCCCTCGTTGGATCGGGAGCGAACATTTTCGATGCGGTGGAAGCGTTCGAACAGCCGGGGTATCTCCGCGGCCGCTACGCCGATGCCCGTATCCGCCACGGTCACCACCGCTTCGCCGTTCTCGCCGCGGACACCTACGGCGATGCTGCCTTCAAAGGTGAACTTCAACGCGTTCGAGAGCAGGTTGAGAATCACCTTCTCCCACATGTCGCGATCGATGTAGACGACATCATCAAGAGGCGGGCAGTCGACGACAAAACCAAGACCCGCCCGTTCGACAGCGGACCGAAACACGCTCGCAAGCTCTGCGGTGACGGTCGCAATGTCGACCGGCACGAAGTGCGCGTGGGTGCGGCCGGCCTCGAAACGCGAGAAATCCAGCAACGAATTGACCAGCTTGGTCAGCCGTAACCCGTTGCGCCACACGGTATCCAGTTCCTGGCGGGTCGGCTCGTCGAGTTCGGCACGACCCCGCAGCTGGTCGACGGGGTCGAGGATCAACGTCAGGGGCGTGCGGAATTCGTGGCTGATATTGGAGAAGAACGTCGTCTTGGCACGATCCAGTTCGGCCAGCTCTTCCGCCCGGCGTTGCTGGTCGCGGAAGCTTCTCGCGCTGCCGATACCGGAGGCGATGTGCCCCGCGACGAGCGTCACGAAGTCGCGGTAGGCATCGTCCAAGGGGCGGTAACGGTTCAGCGCAGCCACCAGGAATCCGCGAGGAGTGCCGCCCTGCTGCAGCAGCAACGGCACCAAAAGTGCCTCGGTGGGCGGGTCGCGCCAATCCCCCGTGGGCAGATCCGGCAACCCGTCCAGAACTACCGAGAGCGTGTCGCCGTCAGCAGCCTCGGCTACCGGCCACGGCCGGTTCTCGCCCGCGGGGATCAGCAAAGGAGCCGCAGGATGCCCGGGGGCGATACCGCTCGAACCGGTGAGCCGGGCGTCACCGCTGTCATCGAGCAGGTAGGTCAGCGTGAACGGGAGGTCGCGCAAATTTTGGCCGAGCTGGCGATCGGCGAAAGCGAGTGACTCTTCCTCGCTGCGCACAACGCTCGGATCGGAGCCAAGATCGCGCAGCGTCGCCATCCGCCGCTCGCCGATCACCTGCTGCGTGTCCTCGCTGACCACGCACAGCATGCCGACGATCTGATTGTCGTCGTCGCGCAGCGGACTGTAGGAGAACGTGTGATAGGTCTCCTCCTGGTATCCGGAACGCTCCAAGAAGAGCAACAGCTCCGAGTCCCAGGTGGCTTCTCCGGTGGACAAGACCCCGTCGATTCGCGGTCCGATGTCGTCCCAGATCTCCGCCCACACCTCCCGGGCCGGTCGGCCCAACGCCCACGGGTACTTCCGGCCCAGCGTGTCGCGTCGGTACGCGGCATTGCAGAAGAACGTCAAATCCGGTCCCCACGCCATCCACATCGAGAAACGCGTGGACAGCAGGATGCCGACCGCCGTCTGTAGGCTCTGCGGCCACTGATGCGGCGAACCGAGTGGGGTGCCCTCCCAGTCCACCTGGGCAAGGTCGAAACCGACTTCCGCGTCCGCGCTGAAAACGGTGGCCACGCCATCGCGCTCGCCGGCTGTACCGCTCATGTCAATGTCCATCGAGTGCGGCGGGGATACTCGGATAGACCCGCAGGATCGCGTCGAGCTTGGTGATCTGGATCGGACGCAGCACCTCTGGGTGGGCAGCGGTTACGCGGACGGCGACCCCCAGGGACTGTCCCTGCTCGTGGCATTCGAGCACCGCGTTGAGCCCTGCGCTGCCGAAATGCGTGACCTCCGAAAGATCGATGACCAGCAGCAAGGCCGGATGATCGAGAGCCCTCTTCAGGGCGGTATCGAGATGGAACTCCAGGTTGGTGAAACTCGCCGAATCGACCTCGCCCGCCGCCGATACCACGACAGCAGCGTCGCGAACGTCCTGATTCACTTCCAGTAGAGCCACGTCTCCGCACCTGTTGCTAGCCGATAATTGGATGTTCGGTACCCAATTTGCTGCTGGCGCACACGCTCATGCCTTGCCGTTGCGGTCGATGCGTTCATGCGCGGTGAGCAGCAGGTGATCAAACGACCGCCGCAGATCGCCGGGTTCGAAGTCTACGGTGGCGAGCTCGGCGACGATCTGTGTTGCCAGCGCGCGCAGTTTGGTGTTGGTGTGTTGCGAACGCCAGAGCAACAGCTCGAACGCTGCGTCGGCATCGATGCGGTAGACCAACATGAGGGCGCCTTTGGCCTGCTCGATCGCCGCGCGTGACTCCAACAGTTCGGGAAGTGAGGCGTCCAGGGCTTGGCGGCGCGTCTGGTCGAACGTGTCGGTCAAGTCGACGTAATAGCCCTCGGTTCCCACGACCGTGCCGTCGTCGTCGAGCATCCGGTCGGCGAGAACGATGACGGTGTGGACCCGGCCACCGGTGTCGATGAAGCGGTGACGGCTCGAGAGCGCCCCTCGCGAGAGCAGAGCATGGTCCAGCGCGTCCTGGACGTGCTGACGGTCGTCGGGATGTTTATGGGAAAGCAACAACTCCGTCGTGGGCACGACCTCGCCGGGTTGATAGCCATGCATTCGGGCGACCTCGTCGGACCATTCCCACGACTGCCCGACGAACCAGAAGCGGAAGCTGCCGACGTGCAAGTCCGGCGACACCAACGCCGATCGCTCACCGCGGGCCGAGACGCGGGGGTCGTACATCGTCAGATCATCGCATTAGTGACCATGTCCCGACGGACAAATGACGTTGGTGTCAGGGCGAGGCGACGACCCTCTACCGGGACCTTTGCCCCTAAACTCGAAGCGTGCGGAATGCATTCCATCAGCAGCTCGACGACCTGATCGTCGGAATCGCCGAGATGTGCGGTTCGGCGGGTAAGGCGATGGAATCCGCGACTCAGGCCCTTCTGCAGGCCGACCTGCTGCTCGCCGAGCAGGTGATCACCGACCACGAGGCCATCCTGCAGCACGCCAGGAAGACCGAGGAGCAGGCCTTGACCGTTCTCGCGTTGCAGGCACCTGTCGCCGGTGACCTGCGCGCGGTGGTCAGCGCCTTGAAAAACATCGCTGATGTCGAACGGATGGCCGCGCTGGCACTGCACGTCGCCAAAATCACCCGCCGACGGCATCCGCAAAAAGTGCTCCCGGAGGAAGTCAACGGCTACTTCACCGAAATGGGCCGCATCGCGGTCGATATGGGAAGCAACGTCAAGCAGGTCGTCCTTTCCATGGATACGCACCGCGCAGAACAGCTTGCGGACGACGACGACGATATGGACAACCTCCACCGTCACCTGTTCTCGGTGTTGATGGACAGGGAGTGGAAACACGGCGTGGCCCCCGCCGTCGACGTCACGCTCCTGGGCCGCTACTACGAGCGGTTCGCCGACCATGCGGTCGAGATCGGTCGCCGCGTCATCTTCTCCGCGACCGGCGAATCGGCGGTTTGACCCCGCGGGTGCGGCTCAGACTGCGGTCTGGCTCTGCTCGGTTCGGCGTCGCGTGCGCTCCCACGGCCAGGTGATCAGCGCCCACACGATGAGCACGATCGCCACCTCGATGAGCAGATACACCGGCCACGGACCAAGGAAGTCCAGTACCGACGCGGTCGGTGGCTTGCCGTTCAAGTAGCCGTAGTTGGTTCCGACGATCGCGTTGAACGTGAACGTGAACGCCCCCCACACCAGGGTGGCGATGATCGCGAACCGGTAGTCGCGCCAGCTCGGCCGCATCCTCCGCCCCCACGTCAGATAAATGGCCGCCCACACGACCAGCACGTGCAGCGCGAAGAAGGTGATGAAGAGGTGATGGGGAAAATCCGGCGACCCCTCTTCTGCGGTACCGACGTCGGGTGTGATCAACGCTTGCGAGCTGAGCACGAGGCACCAGTAGTAGGTGAGCACAAACGCCCAATGCCGTTGTGTCCAGAGGGCGTAGACCGCGACGAGTTCCGCGACATCGCAGAGCTGCAGCGGTATCGACGTGTCAAGGACCGGGCTCATCAGCTTGTACGTCAACGCCACCAAGAACATCGCGAGGATGACGAGCGCGAAACCCCGGCTGAAGAGACGAGCCTGGGCTTCGGTCTGCTTACGTCCACCCCAAACGAGCAGTGCCGCGCCTATCGCGAACACCGCGAGCACGATCAGATGCGACGGCCCGTACGCCGTGAATTCCCGCTGCGCTGCCAATAGCTCCATCAGATCCCCTGTTTTGAAGAACCATATTGCCTCGGGCCCGCGATGGCGCGTCTTGTCGCAGATCGTGTCGAGCAAGCGCAGCGCTTCGTCTTGGTGCGCTGTGGTGTGTTGGCGCCGCTGGTCCACGGTGCACGGGCGAATGCATCCAGCTGGGACGTCAGCGCCCGCGCTATGCCTCCGCCGGTTCGTAGCGCAGCATGGTGACGTCGTGGTCGGGATAGTCGAAGAAGACCGGCTTGACGCGCATGCCGACTCGCAGATCGGCAGGGTCCACGTTCACCATCTCGGTGGAAAACCGTGGCCCCTCGTCCCATTCGACGATCGCCAGCAGCTGCGGCACGGCATCGGCGAAATGCGGTCCGACGGGTCGGCGCGCGACGGTGAAGGAGTACAGCGTGCCCATCCCCGAGATCTCCCGCCACTCGAGGTCAGCCGCCAACGTACGCGGAGCACGTACCCGTGGATAGAACACCCATGCGTCGCTGGAAGGCGAGTACTGGATGCGGATGCGGTGCTGCGACAGCGCGTCCCAGAATGGTGCGGTGGTGGGCGTTTTCACCGGCATCGGTCGTTCGAAGGTTGCCATCTGGTCAATCTCCTTCGAGGATGAGCGTGGTCTGCTCGGAAAGGATTCCGCCGTTGCCCGAGACGAACGCGCGGTTGCAGTCCGGTACCTGAGACTCGCCCGCTCGGCCCATGATCTGCCGGGTTGCATCGCACACGTGGTGCATACCGCCGGCCAGCCCGGCCTGACCGAAGCCGAGTTGGCCGCCCGCCGTGTTGAGCGGGAAGTCGCCGCGGAACGTGAGGTCGTGCTCGGCGACGAACTCCATCCCCTTGCCCTTGTCGCAGAAGCCGGCATCCTCGAGGCTGAGCAGCACCGTGATCGTGTAGCAGTCGTAGATCGACACCATGTCCATGTCTTCGCGCCCCAGATTCGTCATGCCGAACGCGGTGTCGGCGGCCTTGGCGATCGGCGTCTGCAGAAGATCCTGTGCATAGGTGGGGGTTTTGAACGGGACGTGTTCGCCGAATCCCTTGATCCACACGGGCCGATTGCGTGACCGCTTGGCGACATCGGCGTTGGCCACCACGACAGCCGCCCCGCCGACACAGGGCATGACGATCTCCAGCATGTGCAACGGATCGGCGATCACCGGGCTGGCCAGCACGTCCTCGACGGTGAGCGGTTTGTCCTTCCAGATGGCACCTTCAGTGTGGTTGGCGTTGAACCGCTGATCTACGACGATCTTGGCCATCGCGCGCTCGTCATATCCGTACACCGCGGCGTAGCGCTGGGCGACCTGGCCGTACGGTCCGTTCTGACCGAGGTTGCCGTAGGGGATCTCGAATTCGGCTTGGGGCGAACCGTATTGGTTGCTCGAGGAGCCGAAGAACACAGCGTCGACGAGCGGTTTGGGCTTCTTCTCCGACATGTGGGTGATGTAGCGGGACGGGATCGTGCAGAGCACGACGTCGCAGAGCCCCAGCTCGACGGCCGCCGCGGCGCGCCACACCATGCCGGCAGCACTGGCGCCGCCGAGGTCGACGAGTTCGGCGAGATTCGCGTCGATGCCGAGGTACTCGGCCACGGTCGACGGCACGAAGATCTCCGATTCCCCCAGGTGTGACGTGACGATCCCGTTCACCCACTCCGCGGGAATTCCCGCATCCTCCAGCGCGGCGGCGGACAGCTCGGCCCACTGCTCGAGTGTGAACGGCCCCGGCGCGGCGGTGCTCATCCGTTCCGGCGGCAGCTCGACATAGCCGACGATCGCCGCTTCTCCGCGTAATCCCATGCTGTGTCTCGATTCTCGCTGTTCTCGGCTGCCCTACTTGCGGGGCAGACCCATGATCATCTGGGCGATGATGTTGAGCTGGATCTGGCGGGTGCCGCCGCCGATCAGTTCGGCGGGGAGCCGCAGGTACGGTGCGACGATCGCGGGTTCCGACTGTTCGACCACCGCAACGGGGCCGGCCAACTCGAGCGTGGCCTTGAAGGTGCGGCGCAGCATGATGCTGGTGGCCACCTTGGCGATGCTCGACGCGGGTCCGGCGCTTTGTCCGTCGAGCAGCCGAATCGTCTCGCGCACGCCGAGCGCCTTGATCGCGTTGCTGTAGGCATCCAGTTCGCCCAGCGCGCTGAGCACCGTGCCCTGATCGGGCCCGACCTCGCCGGCGAGATGCCGCAGGGCACCGGCGCGGTCGATGTGCACGTACGCGCCGATCGCCACACGTTCTTGGGCCATCGTGGCGATCGCGAGACTCCATCCGTCCGTCGGTCCCCCGAGCAACATCTGGTCGGGCACGAAGACATCGGCGAGAAACACCTCGTTGAAATGCGGGTCACGGTCCGCCGTCTTGATCGGTTGGATTTCCACACCCTCGGCACGCATGTCGATGATGAAGTAGCCGATGCCCTTGTGCTTCGGGGCATCTGGGTCAGTTCTCGCCAGCAGTGCACCGTAGTCGGCGTATTGCGCCGACGACGTCCAGATCTTGTGGCCGTTGATGCGCCATCCGCCGTCGACCTTCACCGCACGTGTGCTCAGTGCCGCGAGGTCCGATCCGGCACCGGGTTCACTGAACAGCTGGCACCAGAGCAACTCACCGCGCTGTGTCGGCGGAATCAGTTGCTGCTGAAGTTCTTCCGATCCCGAGCTGATGAGCGACGGCAGGATCCACTCGGCGATGTTGAGCGACGGGCGTACCAGATCGGGCCGCTTGGCGAATTCATCGTCGATGATCAGCTGCTGCAGGGGCGTCGCACCCACGCCCCACGGGGGTTGCCAATGCGGCGCCATCAAACCGGAGTCCGCGATGAGCGTGCGCTGGGGCCCGGTCGCCAGGTGGTCGTAATCCCCAAGCGGACTCGGCTTGTCGTTACGCAGTTCGAGCGCCCGGTCCAGCACGTCGGCAATCCTCGCGCGGAATTCCGCTTCGCCGTCGCCGAGCTTCACCGACATGTCGCGAACATGCGTCCGGCTCAGTTCGCCGAGGCGACGCGACCATCCGGTGATCGGCCCCATCGAAGCAGCCAAACTGGTCACGCGTCGCCAGTGCAGGTGCACGTCGTGCTCCCAGGTGAACCCGATCGCGCCGAACATCGTCAACGCGTCGAGCAACAGCTCGGGAGCAGGCGCGACCGCCATGATGGCGGCGCCGGCAGCCGCCAGTTGCCGTTGCTCCGGCGCTTCGTCCGCGGCGCGCACCGCGTCCCACGCTGCCGCCGAGGCCAGTTCGCTGTTGACGAGCAACATCGCCGCTTCGTGCTGAAGCGCCTGAAAGGTTCCGATGGGCTTGCCGAACTGTTCCCGGGTCCGCAGGTGCTCGGTCACCGCATCGACCGCCCACTGCAACGTTCCGGCTGAGGCGCAGGCCGATAGTGCGACGGCGATATCCCATGCCGCGTCGTCGTCGATGCCGTTCAGCACCAGCGCATCCGGCACGTCGAGATCATCAAGGTGCAGAATGCCGACGTCGACGGTGAGGTCAGTGCCGCCACGCGCCTGTACCGACACCTCAGCGGCAGCCGGATCGACGACGCACCACAGCGTCTCGCCGTCCGCACGCCGGGCGGCCACCAGTATCGCCCCGGCCGAGCACAGCCCGAGAACGTCGCCCGACGATCCCCTCACACGCCATGCACCGTCGACAACGTTCGCGCGCAAGTCGCCGAACTCAGGTAGCACGACGGTGGCGGCAACCCCAGCGGCGAGATCGCTCAACAACGTGTTCGCTGCGGGCGCACTGTCGGCCGAAAGAGTGATGGCGCCGGCGACAACTGTCGGCAGCAGCGGCCCGGGTAACAGCGCGGTGGCCGCGGCCTCGATGACGCACGCCGCATCCACCAGCGAACCGCCCTGTCCGCCAATGGATTCGGGGAGGTGTACCGCGTGAAAGCCTTGTGCTACAAAATCATCCCACCACTTGGGCAGCGTTCCTTCAGCAATCTCGTCGAACGAGCCGCGGGTCTGGTCCACAGCGGCATGCCGTGCCGCGAAGCGGCCGACCGCCTCTTCCAGTTGCCCCTGCTCCGGGGTGAGCCCGATCGGCACGTCACGCCGCCTTTCGTTCTTAACAAGACGGACCGTCTCGTCTTGTGGCACACTACGGGTTGTCCGACGCACCGGCAACCGAGGATGCGCCACATGGTCCGCCAAGTCACAGCTCCGCGCCGCCGCAGCGAGAAGTCGCGCGTCGCGATCGTCACCGCAACGCGTGAGTTGCTGCTCGAGCGCGGCTTCGACGGGACGAGCATCGAGGCCGTGGCCGCCCGCGCCGGCGTCGGTAAGCAGACCATCTACCGTTGGTGGCCCACCCGTCCTGCCCTGGTAGCCGACGTTCTGCTCGCCGATGCGGACAAGATCATCGCCGCGGTGAAGCACACCGATGACCTCGTCGACGACCTGGTGCGGTGGGCGGGCAGGCTGGCCGCGACGTTGACCACCGAGCGCGGATCGGCGATGTTGCGCATCCTCACGGTGGCCTGCATGGAGCACGAGGACACGGCGATCAGGCTGCGCGCGGGATTCAGCGCACCGCTACTGGACAGTGTTCGCATGCGACTGCTTGCAGGTGCCGTGGACGAGGCGACCGCCGCATCGGCGGCAGACGCGATCGTGGGGGCGGTTGTCTATCCGATTCTGTCCGAGGGGCGCGGGTACGGGCGAAAGCGGGCCGAGGCCACCACACGGCTGATCATCGCGGGGCTGGCGATCTAACAGTTCGTCCTCGCTTTGGTCACGAATGGAGCCCGAGGATCCTCTAATCGGGCCGGCGGTGATTGGATCGCCTGAGCGGCCTGCATTGACGAACGGCCCGGAGGTCACAATGGTGCCGCAGTTGATCTTTCTGTTGGTGGCGGTCGCCGCCACTGCTGCTGTATGCGGCCATACCGCATCGGCGATCGCGCGGCGCAAGAAGCAGAGAACGCGTCGGCACTTCACCGTCGGCTTCTTGTGCGGATTCACCGCGGGCGTGATCGTCCGTCGAAACTGGCGCGACATCGCCCACCTAGTCGGTCGCACAATCAGCTCGACGCCGCGTCGACTGGGCCGGCAGCCACAGCGCGTCCATCGACTGCCGTTGGCGTTGCCGCCCCTTCGGCGCTAGCCCGACCGATGAATAGACCGGCGCCGATCGCCGCGTGCGCCGGAGGCTCTAAGCTGAATTGTGGATGTTCACGCCCGGCACAACATCAATATCGTCGGCGCCCATGACGGTCCGACCATCTTGTTCGCGCACGGCTTCGGATGTGATCAAACGCTATGGCGCCACGTAGTCGACGAACTGAGGTCGGACTTCCGTTTGGTACTCATCGATCTCGTCGGCTCGGGATGCTCGGATCGGAGCGCCTGGGACGCGAACAAGTACTCCTCTCTGGCCGGATACGCCGCCGACATTCTGGAGATCCTCGACGAGCTGGATCTGCGCGAGGTGGTATTCGTCGGCCATTCCGTGTCGGCGATGATCGGCGTCTTGGCCACGATCAGAGACCCCGGCCGATTCGCCAAACTCGTCCTGCTGACGCCCTCGCCGCGCTACCTCGATGATGACGATTACCGCGGCGGTTTCTCGGCTGCGGACATCGACGAACTCCTGGAGTCCCTGGAGCAGAACTATCTTGGGTGGTCTCAGGCCATGGCGCCGGTCATCATGGGCACCCCGGACCGCCCCGACCTGCAGGATGACCTTGCGGCAACCTTCTGCCGCACCGACCCGGAGTGTGCCCGCGTGTTCGCCCGCGCCACGTTCCTCTCGGACAATCGCGCCGATCTGCCGCTGATATCGCTACCCACACTGGTGATCGAATGCGCGCAGGACACCATCGCACCGCGCGAGGTGGGAGCGTACGTGCATGCCCACGTCCCCGGCAGTCACATCGTCACCTTGAACGCAACCGGGCACTGCCCGCATGTCAGCGCCCCGCTTGCCACCGCCGATGCGATTGCTGCTTTCGCCCGGTCGACATGACCGATCACTCCATCGAGGATTCTTGGCAACACGCTCCGAGCGGACAGATCATCGCCGACACCGACGGACGCATGATCCAAGTGAATGCCACGTTGATGAAGTGGCTCGGATACGAGCCTGATACGTTGCGCGGCAAGCTATTCACCGATCTCCTGACCGTCAGTGGACGCATCTTGTACGACACTCATTTCGGGCCACTGCTGAACATGGGCGGCGAACTCAACGGTGTGACGGTCGACATGGTGTCTGTTGACGGGGCACGGCTCCCGATGTTTCTCACCGCGAACGTGAAGAGTGATGCCTACCGGAAGCCGCAATTTCTTCGAATCAGCATCGTGGACGCATCCGATCGCCGTGCCTACGAAGCAGATCTCCTACAGGCCCGCCAGCAGGCCGAAAGAGAGCAGGGGCGAGTCAGGAAGTTCGCCGAAACGTTGCGACGCTCATTGCTTCCGCCGGTGTTGTCACCACCTGCCGGCCTGGAAGCCGCCGCGTACTACTTCACCGCTTCGGTCGACGAGGTGGGTGGCGATTTCTATGACCTCTTCCCGCTGTCGCGCACGACGTGGGGATTCTTCCTCGGCGATGTTTCGGGTAAGGGCGTCGAAGCCGCCGTGGTGACCAGTCTCACCCGGTATACATTGCGCGCCGCGGCCGTTTACGACGACGACCCGATGGAAGTCCTGCACAACCTCAACACCGTCCTGAGCCAGGAACTCGGTGGCGAACTCAGCCGGTTCTGCACCCTGATCTTCGGGAAACTGACCATGAGCGGCGAGGGCTTCGACGTCCACCTGGGCAGCGGCGGGCACCCGCCACCCCTACTGTTCGGCGCCGACGGCGGCGCCTACTACGTCGACACCATCGGCGGCCACGCCGTCGGCATCACATCCGAGCCGCACTTCGTCGCCAGCCGATTCGTCCTCGTACCCGGCGACACGCTCATGCTCTACACCGATGGGCTTACGGAAGCCCTCACCGGCGTCGGCCGCGAACGATACGACGACGAAGGTGCACTCCTGCGTTTCGCTAAAGCACACTCGCCGACATCCGCATCCCACATCGTCGAATCCGTGTCCGGCCTACTCGAGGGTCTCGGTGCAGGCGTCGAGGACGACACAGCCGTGTTGGCGCTCGGCGTCCCGCCAAGGCGCTGAGCACCCGGACCTGACTCCTCGCGTCGCCCGATCACGACGAAACGTTTCAGATGCCCCTCCCAGCGGTATCCCACCGCCAAGGCTCATCCGGGCCGTTGTAAATAAGCGAAGGAAGACGTCATGGGTGCAGGCGACAAAGCAAGCAACAAGATCGATAACGCGGGCGGCAAGGCCAAGGAGGCCCTGGGGAAGGTGACCGGCGACAGCAGCACCGAGAACGAGGGCAAGATCGATCAGGCCAAGTCGAACCTCAAGGACGCCGGCGAGAAGATCAAAGACGCGTTCAAGAACTAGCCGACTTCAAACCGTGGCTGGCCCGCCGTCCCTGATGGACGGCGGGCCATTCGCACGACGATTACGCCGCAAGCAATCGCTGGAAGAACTCGCGATACCGCTGCAGGGCCAGACGTAGATCTTCGGTGGACGCCTGCTCCCCTTTCGCCCACTGCGCCTCGAGTCGTGAGCGGGCCTCGGAGAATCCCGCCGTCACCTGCTCGACAACCTCGGCCACAAGGGTGTCGGCCTTTTGCACGCACTCCGCAGGGTCGTCGACGAACACCGCCTGAATGTCGTCCCAGCGCGACCGCAATCCGGAAGTGTCTGCGTCAAAAAGCAACTCGTCAGAGGGCGGCTGAACTTCAGCGCTCGGTGACACCGTCTCCGGTTGAGGTGACTCGGCGGGTGTGCTTGACGCCTCTTCATGAGCGACCAATGGCTCGTCGGGTGGGGGCGATGCTTCGGTCGGCGCGTTGGATGCGCCAGTGTCATCCCACGCTTCTGGTGAAACATGTTGTGCTGGAACAGGTTCCCTACCAGGCTCCGAGAATTCAGGCTGAGCGGACCGCATGGGGGCACTTTCGTTCTGCTGGTCGTGAGTGGTCATGCCGTCGCCTCCTTTGGCGTGTCATTCTGGATTGCGCGTTCTGCTCCGAGCAACTCTTCGAAGAGCGCGCGATAGTGAACGAAGGCCTGGCGCTGCGCTTCCGTGCCGATGTCGGCCTTCTCCTGCGCCAGATGCAGGGTGTGCGCGGCGCGATAATGTTCGACCGTGCCGGGGTGATCGACCGAGATATCCGAGGCGCGCTGGTCGAAATCGCTTATTGGATAACCGCGTTCGCGCATGACCTCGGTCACCAGGCGGTCTGCGTAGCCAACTGCGCTCGAGGGGTCGTCAACGAACGAGCGTTGAACCTCTACCCACTGCTCCGAATACCGACGGTGGGCCTCGGGAGTCAACGCGACGATGTCGAGATTCTTCCGTTTTCGTTCACGCGCAACTAGCTCGTTCTCGGCGGCGCGTCGATCTCCGGCATCCTCTACGGCATGCTCATACTCCGGACCGAAATGTTGCTTTAATCGCCTCGTTCTCCTCCGACCGGTCGCGGCCAAGACCACGGCGAGTAGCAAGGTCAGCGCGATGAGAACACCTGCTGCGATGAAGAACCAGCTCCAGACGGGCATCGTTCCACCTCCTGTGGGGCGGATACCCGGCCTTCGCCGACGGAAACGTCAATTTTTCGCGCGGTGGAGCCCTGCCCTGGCCTCAGCGCAATGTCGTGACGATGTGGATCTCCGAGGTCAGGGTCTGATGAATCGGGCAGCGTCCGGCGATCAGGAGCAATCGTTGCCGCTGGGCGTCATCGAGATCGCCGAACAACTCAATGCCGAGATCGATATGGTCGAGCATTCCGATGCGAGTTTCGCAGTCTGCACAGTCTTGCGCGTGAATACGCGAGTGCCGCAACGAGACTCGCACTTGGTCAAGCGGCCAGTCCTTGCGATTGGCATACATCCGCACTGTCATGGAAGTACAGGCGCCGAGCGCGCCGAGTAGCAGATCGTAGGGTGTCGGACCCGCATCCTCGCCGATCGGCCGCGGCTCGTCGGCAACCAGTTGGTGCTCCCCCACGCTGATCCGCTGGGTGAGGGCTTTCGGGTTCATCCCCTCCACGACGACGGTGGTCTCTGTCGACGCCGGATCCTCGGCCGTCTCGGGTGTTGTCATGCCCGACCTTATCGCCCAGCTCAGGGCCAGGCAGGACCATTCGCCGCCTTGTGAGACCGCCTGCAACCCGGTGCGGGGCCAGGTCCAGAATGTCCGAATGCGATTCGGAAACTTCATGGCGCCGTTCCATCCCACTGGACAGAATCCGACGCTCGCTCTCGAGCGTGACCTCAGACTGATCCAAGCGATGGACGAGCTTGGATTCCACGAGGCGTGGATCGGCGAGCACCATTCCGCCGGGTTCGAGATCATCGCTTCACCGGAGGTGTTCATCGCCGTCGCCGCCGAGCGAACCAAGCACATCAAGCTCGGGACCGGCGTCAGCTCGCTGCCGTACCACAACCCCCTGATGCTCGCGGATCGCATGGTGCTGCTCGACCATCTCACCCGAGGCCGGGTCATGCTCGGCTGCGGGCCAGGCCAGCTCACCTCCGACGCGCATATGCTCGGCATTCCTGCCGATGAGCAGCGACCCCGTATGGAGCAGTGCCTCGACGCGATCATGCGATTACTGCGCGGCGAGACCGTCACCATGGACACCGACGGATTCACGCTCCAGGACGCCCGGCTGCAGCTGAAACCCTACAGCGACCCCTGCTTCGATGTCGCTGTCGCAGCGTCCTTCTCCCCCACCGGCCCACGCGGAGCGGGCAAGCACGGGATAGGCATGCTGTCGATAGCGGCGACCGCGAGACAAGGCATGAACATGCTCGCCCACCATTGGTCGACGTGGGAGGAGGTCGCCGCAGACCATGGCCATGTCGCCGACCGCTCCAAATGGCGACTCGTCGGCCCGATGCACCTCGCCGAGACTCGCGAGCAGGCCGAACGCGACGTCGAATACGGAATCGCCGAATTCTCGCGCTATTTCAGCCACATCCTCCCGGCCGGACCTGTACAGGGCGACACTCCGGCGGAGATCATCGCCAACAATCGTGAGTCCGGCTTCGCAGTCATCGGGACACCCGAGGACGCGGTCGCCAAGATCGAGGAACTCGTCGAGGCGAGCGACGGCGGATTCGGCGCATTTCTGTTGTTCGATCACGACTGGGCGCCTCCCGCTGCCAAGCTCAAGAGCTATGACCTCTTCGCGCAATACGTGATCCCACATTTCACGGGCCAACTGAAGGGACCCTCCGCTTCGGCCGACTGGGTAGCCGCAAGCGGCACCGAGTTCGTCGACCGCGCGTCGCATGCGATCGGCAAGGCGATCGAGGACCACGCGGCCGAACGGGCGGCGCGTCCCGCCACCTAAATCAACAGCGTTGGCAGGCCAGGCTCAACGCCTTTGCTGTATCGCAACGGACCACACATTCGCCTGTCGACGGAATCGAACAGGTGTCCGCTTCCGGTGGACGGCGAATTTCCCTCCGCACTCTGACAGAGTGCCCTCATGCGGCTGGTCACAGGGCCTCAAGACGGGTTCGTTTCTTGGGATCGGTAGCCCTTCGGGCCGTCTTTACTCAGTGATGTAGGGGCGCCACGGACGTGGCGCCATGACTCGTAGGTAGAGCGGCACGAAAACGAAAGGAGCCAGCCGTGAACACACACATCACTATTCACACCGTCGCCCAGGCGACGCCGCGGGGAGCACGCGCGACTGGCCTCTACGCGCTGAAGCCATGGTTCACCGGGCGCTTGACATTCGCCGTCAACGCCGCCGTCGCTCGACAGATGTCTCCGGACGTGTTCACCGCCGCCGGCGTCGTCGCGGCCGGTGCGGCTGGAGTCGCGGTCGCGTTCGGCTGCTGGCCGCTCGCGGCGGTGTTCATGGTGCTGCGGCTTGCCGGCGCCAACCTCGACGGTGCGGTCGCCCGCGCCCGCGGCGTCAGCCGGCCCTGGGGCTTCGTCGTCAACGAGATCGGTGACCGCACCGCGGATCTGTTGGCGTTCGCCGGCCTCGCGGTATGGGCCGCACAGCAGAGTGGTCCAGATATGAACTGGCAGTCCTGGCCGGTTCTCCTGGTCCTGCTGGCCGCGATCGCCGCGACACTCCCCACGTTCGCATCGCTGGCCGCGGCCGGGGCGGGCGCAACCCGACGCAACGGTGGCCCGCTCGGAAAGACCGAACGCTGCCTCGTCGTGGTGTTGGCGACCGCCTTCCCAGGCCTCATGCCTTTCTTGCTCGGGCAGCTGGTGACCGGTTCGCTCATCACGGCGGTGCTGCGCCTGCGGGCCGCGCACCGCGAACTGAAAGCGCAGCAAGTCGAGCCGATGGCCGACGTAGTACCGTTCGCTCGCTTGACGCGCGCCGAGGCGGCCTGACATGGCGATCGTTGAGTCGCTCATCGACCGGTACTTGTGGTTCGTTCACCTCGATCGGCGGATGCCGCTCAATCTCGACCTCGGCCCGCTGCACATCCATCTCTATTCCCGCGCCGTGTTTTTCATGTGGGTGACGGCCGCGCTCCTGGCGCTGGCCGGGATCGCGGTGCTCATCTCGCGTAAGCCCGAGCTGGTCCAAAAATGGCGCACCTGGGTACTGATCGCCCCCATCGTCGGCTTTCCCATGTGGATCGGCGAGGGCACCACCGCCGCGCTGGCCGCCGTACTGGCCGTCGTCGCCGTAATCGAATATTCGCGACTGACGCAACTGGCGAAAGCAGACACCTGCGTCCTGGTGGCACTGGCCGTGATTTATCCGTTGGCGGCCTGGCTGCGCCCGTCGCTGCTGCACCTTGCGCCTGTCGTTCTGCTGCTGTGCGCGCTGCCGTCGGTGCTCGGTGGCGACGTCGAGAACGGCGCCAAGCGCAGTGCTTTCACCGCGTTCGGTTCGGTTTGGATCTGCTGGTCGCTGTCTCACCTGGTGATGGTCTGGCCGGATTCGTTCCTCGTGTGCTTCGCCGTCGCGGCCACGGATGTCGCCGCGTGGTGCGGCGGAAAGGGCTTGCGCCGTATGGCCTGGGCACGCCGCCCACTGTCCCCGTTGAGCCCCAACAAGACGATCGGCGGTTTGGTCGGCGCCATCATCGGGGCGTTCATCATCCTCACGCTGCTGGGGACCATCTCGATCGGCTTGCTGATCGCTGTCTCTATCGGCGGTGTCTTCGGCGACCTCCTCGAGTCCATGTTGAAGCGGCAGGCGAAGGTCAAGGATGCCGGCGACTGGCTGCCGGGCTTCGGCGGTCTGCTCGATCGGATCGATTCGCTGTTGCTCGTCCTCCCGTTGGCGTACTTCCTAGGATGAGCGTTCTCATGATGTGTCCTCCAGCGCCCGCGATCACCATCCGCTCCGGCGGCTGGCAACGCACGTTCGCCGCGGGTCACGACGTCGTCGTCGGGCGGGATATCCACGCCGACGTTCGCATCCCGCACCCGGCAATCTCCCGCTCGCATGTGATCCTGCGCTACCTCGACGGTGGCTGGGTCGCGGTCGACGACAACAGCTTCAACGGAATGTTCGTCGCGGACCAACGCGTGCAGTCCGTCGAGATCGACGATCAGCGGACCATCCATCTCGGGGCGCCCGACGGGCCGCCCCTGACGTTCGAGCTCGGCACCGCGCCACCAGCGGACGACAGCCCCACTCAGTCAAGGGATTCCATCACAATCGGCCGCTCCGTCGACAACGACATCGTCGTGCCGGATGTGCTGGCGTCACTTCACCACGCCCAGTTGGTCACCACGGGCGTTGCCGTGCAGTTGCAGAACACCGATGGCAGAGGCACATTCGTCAACGGCGAGAAGGTCGCCGACGCCACACTGGATGAGGACGACGTCGTGACGATCGGCAACGTCGACTTCGTCTACACGGGTGGTTCCCTGGTGCGTCGCACCCAGCCGGCCACGACAACAGGCGGACTCGAGGTCCGCGATGTGAGCTTCGCGGTCGGACGCGATGCCCTTCTGCTGGAACGGATTTCGCTGGATGCCCGCCCCGGCACGTTGACAGCGGTGATCGGTCCCTCGGGCTCGGGAAAGTCCACGCTCTCCCGGGTGATCGTCGGTGCCGCCCGCCCGAGCGGCGGCTCGGTGTCATTCGACAGTCGCGACCTGCACGACGGATACGCGTCACTGCGCAGTCGGATCGGCATGGTGCCCCAGGACGACGTCGTGCACGGGCGGCTCACCGTCGCGCAGGCGCTGGGATTCGCCGCGGAACTGCGGATGCCCGCTGACACGACCGAGGCCGATCGGCGGCGCGTGATCGCCCAGATTCTCGAGGAACTCGAGTTGAGCGCCCACGCCGCTTCCCGCATCGACAAACTGTCCGGCGGGCAACGCAAGCGGGTGTCGGTCGCCTTGGAGCTGCTCACCGGCCCGTCGCTCCTGGTGCTCGACGAGCCCACCACGGGCCTGGATCCGGCACTGGACCGGGCCGTGATGACGATGCTGCGCCGCCTCGCCGATGCGGGACGCGTGGTCGTAGTGGTCACGCATTCGTTGACGTTCCTCGAGGATTGTGACCAGGTGCTGCTGTTGGCGCCCGGCGGTAAGACCGCCTTCTGCGGTCCCCCCGCCGAGCTCGCATCGGCGATGGGAACCACCGATTGGGCTGACATCTTCACGATGGTGAGCGCGGATCCCGACGACGCTCAGCGACGGTTCATCGAACGCTCCGAGCCGACGGTCGAACATCCGGAGGAGGCACCGCCGGGTACGAACGACACCGCTTCACAACTGGAGGCAGGCGCCGCGGTGCAGGCACCGCAACCGGCACCTACCAGCAGGTGGCGCCAATTCGCCACGATCGCCCGCCGCCAACTGCGGCTCCTGATCGCCGACCGCGGCTACCTGGCGTTCCTCGTGGTGTTGCCGTTCATCGTCGGCCTGCTGCCGCTGACCGTCACCGGCCATGCGGGCTTCGGACATCCGCCGTCAGATGGCTCCGCGCCGTTCGAGCCCAAACACGTCATCGCATTGATCAGCTTCGCCGCAATATTGATGGGAGCGACCCTCACCGTTCGCGACCTGGTCGGCGAGCGCGCCATCTTCCGCCGCGAGCAGTCGGCCGGGTTGTCGGCCTCGGCGTACCTGCTCGCCAAGATCGCCGTGTTCGGTGCGGTCGCCGTCATTCAGTCAGCCATCTTGGTTCTCGTCGTCACGGCACCCGGAATCGGCAAGCCCGGACCGTCGGATGCGGCCGCACTGGGCATCCCCATGCTGGAGCTGTTCGTCGGAGTCGCGGCGACGTGCGTGGTTGCGGCGGTACTAGGGCTGGCGCTATCGGCCCTGGCGCGAACCAACGATCAGGTCATCATGCTGCTGGCGGCGGCGCTCGTGACGCAACTGGTGTTCGCGGGCGGCTTCATCCCGGTGACGGGGCGGCCGGCACTGGAGACCATCGCGTCAATCATGCCCGGACGGTGGGGATTTGCTGCCACGGCGTCGACGGCGGATCTGACCAATCTCGTCGCCGGAATCGCACAGGACTCGCATTGGCAGCACTCGGCAACGACGTGGCTTTTCGACATGGTCATGCTGGGTGTGTTGACAGCCCTGTGCGCCGGCGTCGCACGGTGGAGGCTGCGCCTCCCGACCGGATGACGACTGATATACAGAACGGCGTAACCCAACGCCTAGGAGCGCCGCCGCAGCATGACCGCCGATGCAGGGACGTCACCGGCTCACCAATTGTTCGAACAGCCTCGGCCCGACGGCGACTTCCGGTTCTTTCAACTCGGACATGTTGTCGACGACGTACTCGCTGGAGCGTCCAGATGGGCAAGCGCGTTCGGCATCGGCCCCTTCCACGTCCTGCCGGTGCTGGAGCAGCAAGCCACCTACGGAGACGAAATGCGCTCGCTCCAAATCCAAGTCGCCGTCGCACAAGCCGGACCCGTACAAATCGAACTGATCCAGCAGCACTGCGCTGGAACGGCGTCGACCCGGTCCGGATCATGACGCGTGACGGCTACCGCGTACCCGACAAGCCTGAGGTCCGGTGACGATGGTCGACACTGACTTGACAGGACCGCTGCGCGGCACGGGCACCCCGATGGAGAAATCAGTCCTCGGCGCTCTCGACAATCTCGAACACGCGCTGCACCTGGAACCTCAGGGCGACAACCGGTTTCGCGTCGGCAACGAGCCCGGTCGGTTCGGTCGGGTCTTCGGCGGCCAGCTCCTGGCACAGGCCGTGCTGGGCGCCGCCGAGACCGTCACCGACCACGTACCGCAGTCGCTGCACGCGTACTTCGTCCGATCCGGCGTGTCGGATGCCCCACTGGACGTTGCGGTCGACCGGGTGCGCGACGGACGGTCCATGGCGACCCGGCGGGTCGACGTGCTGCAGGGCGGGCGCAACGTCCTCACCGCGATCGCCTCGTTCCACACCAATACTGTCGAACCCGAACTCCCCCAGCTGCCTCTCGACTCACCGCCGCCCGAAGCTCTACCCCTACTGCAACACTGGGTTCAATACACGCCGACGGAGATGCGCGAGAACGCATCGACGTGGATCGATGTGCCACCGCCACTGGAGATGCGGATCGCGGAGCCACCGACCTTTCTGGGTGGTGCCCAGACAGCCGGCCCGCGATCGCATTGGATGCGGCTCCCGCGCGACATCGGCGACCGCCCCGCCGTTCACCACGCGATGCTGGCCTACGCGAGCGATTACCTTCTCGTCGACATGGCATTTCGTAACCATCCGCAGCGCCTGGGCTACGGATCTCTTGCGGCCCTGAGCCTGGACCATGCCATCTGGTTTCACCGTCCCGTGCGTTTCGACGAATGGCACCTCCACACGCAGGAAACGGTGTCGCTGAGCGGGCATCGGGCGATGGTCCGCGGAAGCATCCGCGATGCGTCCGGACGTATGGTCGCCAGCACGGCGCAGGAAGTGCTCGTCCGACCCCACGGGTGAAGCCGTCGTTGACTTCGGTCGTATCGCAGCGGAATGTGTAGAGGCCAATTAACGAAAGGTGATGATGACTAAAGCAGTGGGCCGGGTGGCCGGCAAGGTCGCGTTCATCACGGGCGCGGCGCGCGGTCAGGGCCGCGAGCACGCGATCCGACTGGCCGAGGAAGGCGCCGACATCATTGCCGTCGACGCCTGTACCGACATCGACGGCGCCCCTTACCCCTTGGCCACCGAAGCTGACCTGGACGAAACAGCCGCGCTGGTCGAGAAGTTGGACCGCCGCATCGTCACCGCGAAGGCCGACGTCAGGAACGTCGAGGCGCTGGGAGTCGCGCTGCAGCAAGGGATCGACGAGCTTGGCCGGCCGGACATCGTCATCGCCAACGCGGGGATCAGCGGCAGCCCCGCGCCCGCCGCGATGATCGAGGAAGCCGCCTGGCAGACGATGCTCGACATCAACATCACCGGGGTCTGGCACACGGTCAAGGTGGCGGTCCCGCACATGTCCGACGGCCGGGGCGGATCGATCATCCTGGTGAGTTCGATGTTGGGACTTCGCGGTGGCGGCTACATGGCTCACTACGCGTCGGCCAAGCACGCAGTCGTCGGCTTGATGAATTCGCTCGCCAACGAACTTGCCCCGCAATGGATTCGGGTGAACTCAATCCATCCTGGAAACGTCCGGACACCGATGATCGACAACGAGCAGTTCCATCGCACACTGCGGCCTGACCTCGCCGAGCCGACCATGGCCGACGCGGGCGAGATCATCGGAACTTTCCACATGCTGCCGGTGCCGTACTTCGAGGCACGTGCGGTCAGCAACGCGGTGCTGTTCCTGGCCTCGGATGAGGCCAAGTACATCACCGGCGCGGCGCTCCCGATCGACGCGGGAGCGACCGCGAAGTTCTGAGGCTCAGCGCGCCCCGCGCACCAGCCGACCCGGGCGTGCGCCGGTGTCCACGCTGTCGCGGCGGGTGACGACGCCATTGACGACGGTGGCGCTGTATCCGCTGGCGCCCTGAACCAGTCGCTGGCCACCGGCAGGCAGGTCGTACACCATTTTCGCCGGATGCAACGTCAGCGCGTTCATGTCGATGACGTTGATGTCGGCCTTCTTGCCCTTCTGGATGACGCCGCGATCGGTCAGTCCGAACAGCTGGGCGGTGTCGTGAGATTGCTTGCGCACCACGTACTCCAGTGACAGTTTGTCGCCCCGATGCCGGTCTCGCGCCCAATGCGTCAGCAGGAACGTGGGATACGACGCGTCGCAGATCATGCCGCAATGCGCGCCACCATCGGACAGGCCCATCACCCCCGCAGGGTGGGTCATCATTTCGCGAATCGCATCGCAGTTGCCGTGGGAGTAGTTGAACATCGGCAGCATCAGCATCGACGTCGCGTCGGACTCGAGCATCAGGTCGTACAGCGTGGCGAGCGGATCCTCGCCCCTTCCGGCCGCGATCTTCTCCACTGTGCGATCGTCGGTCGGCTCGTAGTCGGGCGGGTCGCCGATGTGATAGATGCGACCGAGCGAGTGTTGCACGAGGGCGAACATGCCGTCGAACAGCTTCGTCGGGTCAGGGGCCAAGTCGTCTTCGGCCAGGATGGCGGCCTTCACCGCGGGATCAGCGAGCCGTTGAGCCATCTCCGCGCGGCTGCATTCGGCTTTGAGCTGACGGAACGTCGGACGATGGGTAAATGCGTGATGCCCGGGGAAGCCGAACAGCATGCCGAATGGCCGAGCGGCGACCTGCGGAAACAGTCGACTGCCCGATTCGTAAGCCTCCGCGGAGATGTCCATCAGCTCACGCCATAGGTCAGGAGCGGCGTCGACCTGGATCATGGCGAACGACACCGGCCGGTCGATCTCGGCGCTGAGCCGTTTCATCCATTCGAGTTCTTTCTTGGGCGCGACGATGTCCTCGCCCGCGGCACCTTGGGGCGCGAGCTCGAAGACTGCCTGGCCGCCCGCGGCCATCGCACGGCCGAGACCGAACAGTTCGTCTTCCGCGGCGAAGGTCCCCGGGACCGGCTCACCGTCCATCGCGCGGTGACCCAGCGTCCTCGACGTCGAAAGGCCAAGTGCGCCGGCCTCGATCGCTTCTTGCACCAGCCGGGCCATCGCGTCGATGTCCTCGGGGGTAGCGGGCTCGTTCTTGGCGCCGCGCTCGCCCATCGCGTAGGCGCGTATCGCGCCATGGGCGACCTGACTTCCGACGTCGATCGCGAGTTCGTGTCTGCCGATCGTGTCGAGGTATTCGGGGTAGCTCTCCCAGCCCCAGGTCAGCCCCTCGGTGAGCGCGGTACCCGGAATGTCCTCGACGCCCTCCATCAGCTCGATCAGCCAGTCTTCGGAGCCTGGCCGGACGGGGGCGAACCCGACCCCGCAGTTCCCCATGACGACGGTCGTCACGCCGTGCCCGCTCGAGGGCTCGAGCGAGCTATCCCAACTCACCTGGCCGTCGTAATGCGTGTGGATGTCGACGAATCCCGGAGCGACGACTTTGCCCGTCGCGTCGATCGTCTCGGTCGCGTTGCCGTCCAGTGGCGCATCACCGGGACCACGGCGGTGAATCTCGATGATCCGACCGTCCTTGATGCCGACATCGGCCTGGAATCGGTCTCCGCCCGTGCCGTCTACCACGGTTCCGCCAGTGATCTTCAGGTCGAACACAATTTACTCCCTCAACGTCCGGGCTGCCGTTATGGTGGCCAATGTAACACCGTTACAGACGGCGGCAGTCAGAATCGGAGGGGAATCGTGACGCGAACCGCGCCGGCCGGCCGCACCGTCGGCAACCCGACCCAAACACTGCACGAGGATGCCATCGGCACGCCCCCGCAGCGCCCCACCCTCGTCCCTGCCGAGCGCTATTACTCGGCCGAGTTCGCGCGCCTCGAGGTGGAGCGGATGTGGCCCAAGGTGTGGCAGCTCGCCTGCACCGTCGACCACGTCGCCGAACCGGGCGACTATTTCGAGTACCGCTGCGGCCCCAACTCCGTCCTGATCGTGCATGGCGACGACGGCGAACTGCGTGCCTTTCAGAACGTGTGCCGGCATCGAGGCAATTCGTTGTGCGCCGGATCCGGGTCTGACCTCCGTGAATTACGGTGCGGCTATCACGGGTGGACCTGGGATCTGACCGGTGCCCTGCGGCGCGTACCCAACCGCAAGGGCTTCGGCGCACTCCGTCTGTCCGACTTTCCGCTGCTGGGAGTCCGCGTCGACACGTGGGAACGGCTCGTCTTCGTCAGCCTCGACGCCGATGCGATCCCGTTGCGTGACTACCTCGAGGCGATGCCCGACGACATCGCGTGGAACCGGCTCGGCGACTTCCGGTGCTACGCCACCATGACCATCGAGGTCGATGCGAACTGGAAAACGATCGCCGACGGATTCAGCGAGACCTACCACATCCAGACATTGCATCCGGAACTGCACAGGTGCATGGACGACGTGTATGCGCCCCAAGTCATCTGGGGTCACACCGGCAAGTCCGAACAGCTCTACGGTGTGCCGAGCCCGGCCATCAAGGAGTCGGTGACCGACGCCGAGGTGTGGGACGCCTACGTCACCACGCAGGGCGCGCTCATGGGTGTCGAGGACGGCACGCCGTTCCCCCCTGATCAAGGTCAGTCGGCGGCCGACGTAATCGCGGCGCGGACAAAGACTTTCGCCGACAGTCGCGGTGTCGACCTCAGTTGGGCGAGCACCGATCAAGTGATGCGGCTGCACCAGTACAACGTGTTCCCGAACATGTCGCTGCTGACCAACGCCGATCACCTGACGGTGCTGGTCGCACGCCCCGGACCGCATCCCGATCGCGGTGAACTGGTGATGATCGTGTGGATGCGGATGCCTCCGGACGCGCCGCGTATCAAGCCGACCGATGTGCGTATGACGGCAGCCGACGCCCACCCCGGTTTGGTGCTCACACAGGACATCGAGGTGTTGGCGGGCCTGCAACGCGGCCTTCACCAACCAGGGCTCACCCACGTGGTGCTGTCCAACGAGGAACGTCGCGTGATCAACATGCACCGCAACCTCGAGCGCTATTTGAACCTGCCCGAAGCAGATCGCATCACCGGAGGTGAGACGGATGACGTCGCCACGTAGCAAGGGCGGCGCCTCCGTCACGGCCGATCAGATCCTCCAAACCGCCGCCCGGCTGATCGATGTCGACGGAGTGGAGGCGTTCAGCATGCGCCGGCTGGCCGAGCAGCTCGGTGTCGCGGTCACGTCCATCTACTGGCACATCGGCGGCAGGGACAAGCTCTTCGACAGCTTGGTCGAGGGGCTGCTCACACAGATGACGCATCTGCCGAGCGACGGCGACAACCCCGTCGACCGGATTGCGTCGATCGCGCGATCGCAACGCAAGCTGCTCATCGAGAAGCAACATCTGTTGGCCATCGCCCATGAACGCGACCGGACACCACAGCTGTTCCTGCCGATTCAGCAGCGGCTGGCGGCGGAGCTTTCCGAACTGGGCATCACCGGAACCGAAGCGGCGCTGTTGGTGCGCGTTGTCGAAGTGCACGTGATTTCCTCTGCGATCATGCAGTTTTCGGCGGTGCGCGGGGCCAAGCACGACGAAGAGGATCCGTCGCTGTGGGCGGACGCGTGGCCCGACCGGGCACTCGTCGAAGCGCTGCAATCCCCCACCGATTACGACGCAGTGTTCGAGTACGGACTCAACGCGTTGTTGGCGCCGCTCCGTGGGTGACCTGTCGGCCTCCACGGTCATCGCGACCGCAGAGGAGACCACTGATCTGCGCGACTTCGGGGGCGACGAGTGGCGCGAGGCGCTCGAGGTGCTCACTGACTCGCTGAACACCGAGGCCGGACTCACGGAGTTCGGAGAGGTGGTCGCGCACGCCGATCTCGTCGGATCCCTCGCCCGGAGGCTGCAGATCGTCGACTACCGGCGGACCCACCCCGAGGTCGCCGAGGGGCGAATCGAGCGGCCCATTTTCATCGTCGGTCAGGTGCGCACGGGAACGACGATCCTCTTCGAGCTGCTCGCGCAGGACCCCGACGCCAGGGCTCCATTGACGTGGGAAGTCGACGCCCCTTGCCCGCCACCGGAAGCGGCGACACACGACGACGATCCGCGCATCGAGGACAGCCGTCAGATCCAGGAGATGATGACGTCGATCATCCCGGACCTCAAGGCCATGCATCCGATCGGCCCCCTGCTGGCGCAGGAGTGCGTCCGCATCACCGCGATGGATCTGCGAAGCTTCATCTTCCCGACGATCTACCACGTCCCGACCTATGCCCGGTGGCTGCTCGAAACGGATATGGCGTCGGCCTACCAATGGCATCGCGGGTTCCTGCAGCACCTGCAGTCGACGATCCCGGTGAACCGCTGGGTACTCAAGTCGCCCGGGCACATCTGGGCCCTGGACGCGATGATGAAGCACTACCCGGACGCGCGGGTGATCCAGACGCACCGCGATCCCCTGCGGACCATCGCATCGGTGTCCTCGTTGGCATGCACACTGCGGACGTTCGCCGCCGAGCAGACTCCCATCGAGGAGGTCGCCCGCGAGTGGGCCGAATACGTCATCGACGGCATCGACCGCTCGATCGACGCGCGGGAGTCCGGAATCGTCCCGGCGTCGCAGGTGGTCGATGTGCAGTACCAGGCGTTCGCGGCTGACCCGATCGCCACCGTCGCCGCGGCCTATGATCAACTCGGCCTTGCCTTTACAGCCGAAGCCGAATCCAGGATGCGTAGGTTCCTCGACAGCCAACCCGCGCACGAACACGGCGGACACCACTACACGTTCGCTCAAACAGGTTTGGACGAGGGGGAACTGCGCGAGCGGACGTCTCGGTACCAAGATTTCTTCGGTGTCCCCAACGAGCCTCTAGGGTGAGCGCGATGGAACCAGCACTACAGGAAATGCTCGATGAGCATGCGCTAACCAAGCTCGTGCACGCCTATTGCCGCGCCGTGGACCGAGGTGATATCGATGCGCTTCGGGACCTCTATCATCACGACGCCGTCGACGCTCACGGTGGGTTCTCGACGGGTTCGGTCGAGGGGTTTTTCGAGCAGCTAACCGCCTCGCGTCCCTATCTACGGGCGATGCAGCACCACATCACGACGGTCAACTTCGCAGTCGAGGGAAACTCAGCCGAAGGCGAGATCTACAACATCGCGGTCCACACGCTCGCCGGCAAGGAACGAGACGTCGATCTGGTGATCGGCGGGCGCTATCTGGACAAGTACGAGAAGCGTGATGGCACTTGGAAACTACTCGAGCGGACGATCGTCACGGACTGGGCGCGCGTGAGCGATCCGTCCGCGATGGACATGAGCCACCCGATCACCAAGGACACGCTCAAGGGCGCCCTCGACGAGGCGGACCCCTCCTATCAGTTCTTCTCGTTGCTGGTAGGCCCCCAATCAGGATAGGACGGCAGCTAGTGTGCACACAGATCGCAAATCGAGCCGATGTCAGGCTATTTCGCGATCTGACCGCACACTAGACGGCCACGCCCGCGCCATCAGCTGCGTTTCGCTGACGCGACAGGGTCGTCGTCCTCCCACAGCAGCAGCTGACGAACCGCCGGGCGAGATCCGTACGGTTGCAGCATGGTGCTGGCCGGTCGCGGACGCACTCGCAGCGGCCACCAGAACCACCGTCCGAGAAGCACGGCGATGGACGGCGTCATGAACGACCGCACGATCAAGGTGTCGAACAACAGACCGAGGGCGATGGTTGTGCCCAGCTGCCCCAGCACAAGTAAATCGCTGTACACAAAGGACGCCATCGTGAAGGCGAACACCAGCCCGGCCGCGGTGACCACACCACCGGTACCCGCCATGGCCCGGATGATGCCGGTGTTCAATCCGGCGCCGATCTCTTCCTTGAAGCGAGATATCAACAGCAAGTTGTAGTCCGAACCCACGGCCAGCAACAGGATGACCGCGAGCGGAATGATGACCCAATACAACTGCAGGCCAAGGATGTGCTGCCACACCAATATCGACAGGCCCAGTGAGGCTCCGAGTGATAGCGCCACGGTGCCGACGATGACGATCGCGGCCACCAGGCTTCGGGTGATGAACATCATGATGAGCAGAATGAGGCACAGCGAGGAAATGATGACGATCATCAGGTCGTACTTGGCGCCTTCCTGGATGTCCTTGTATGTCGCTGCCGTGCCGCCGATATAGATGTGGGAGCCCGCCAACGGCGTGCCCTTGACGGCCTCCTCTGCCGAGTGCCTGATCGCATCGATATGCGAAATGCCCTGCGGTGTCGCTGGATCGGTGTCGTGGGTGATGATCATCCGTGCGGCTTTGCCGTCGGGCGAGAGGAAAAGTTTCAGACCGCGCTGGAACTCGGCATTCTGGAATACCTCCGGCGGAACGTAAAACGAGTCGTCGGTTTTCGATGCGTCGAACGCTTCTCCCATAGCCGTCGAGTTCTCGAGGGCCGCCGCATTCTGGTCGTAGATTCCCGACAGCGTGGCGTAGTTGGTCATGACCAGATCACGATTGATCTGTTGACTGGCCAGCTGGGGCGGTATCAGCTCAAGCAACTTTGGCTGAATCGAATCCAGCTTGTCCAGGCTCGCGGTGACATTGGCCAGCTGGTCGGTGAGCGCGTTGATGCCGTCGAGCGCATCGAAGAGCGATCGCAACGCAGCGCACATCGGGATGTCGAAACAGTGTGGCTCCCAATAGAAGTAGTTGCGCAGGGGCCGGAACTGGTCATCGAAGTTGGCGATCTTGTCCCGCAGGTCCTTCGCCACCTCGACGGTTTCGTGGAACGCCGCGACCTGTTCGTGCGTCGCATCGTTGGCCTGCTGCTGAAGCGTGGCCTGCTGTCGCAGGATGCCGATGGTCTTGTCGATTTCGTCCACCTGTTTGAGCAGGTCGTTGGCCCGGGCCTGCTGATAGCCGAGGTTCTGTATCTGACCGGCGCTCTGCGCGCTGATCTGGAATGGAATCGACGTGTGGTCCAGCGGAGTGCCCAGCGGGCGCGTAATCGATTGCACCTGAGCGATACCCGTCGTGTGGAACACGGCCTTGGCCACGCGCTCCAAAAGAATCATGTCGGTGGGATTGCGCAGGTCATGATCGGCCTCGATCATCAAGAGTTCGGGGTTGAGCCTGGCCTTCGAGAAATGACGCTCAGCAGCGGCATACCCGACATTGGAGGGTGCGCGGTCGGGCAAGTAGACGCCGGTGTCGTAGCTGGTCTTGTAACCGGGCAGCGCCAGCAGGCCCACGGCGGCCACCGCCATCGTCGCGACCAAGATCGGTCCGGGCCATCGAACGATCGCTGTGCCGATCCGACGCCATCCTCTGGTACGCGCTTTCCGTTTCGGGTCCAGCAGTCCGAAGCGGGCGCCGATGACCATTACCGCGGGCGCCAGCGTGAGCGCCGCCGCCAAGGCCACGAAGACGCCGATCGCGGCGGGTACGCCGAGACTCTCGAAATACGGCAGTCGGGTGAAGCTCAGGCATAGGACTGCGCCTGCGACGGTCAGACCCGACCCCAAAATCACATGGGCCGTGCCCCGATACATGTTGTAGTACGAAGTTTCCCGGTCAATTCCGTTGCTGCGATCTTCGTGGTAGCGGCCCAACAGGAAGATCGCGTAATCCGTGCCAGCCGCGATGACCAGCAGGGTGAGGAGATTGGTCGAGTACGTCGACAGTCCGATGATTCCGGAGTTGCCGAGGAAGGCCACGATGCCACGGGCTGCAGACATTTCGATAAGGACGGTGATCAGCACCAACAGCATGGTGACGATCGAGCGATAGACCAACAGCAGCATCACCGCGATCACCACCACCGTCAGCACGGTGACCTTCGTGGTGCCTTCGTTGCCCACTTCGAACTGATCGGTGACTTGAGGCGCCGGGCCCGCGACATAGGCCTTGATGCCGGGCGGCGCGGGCGTGTTGTTCACGATGTCGCGGATCGCGTCAACGGACTCGATGGACTCAGGTTCGCCCAGGTTGCCGGTGAGGAACACCTGAACATAAGCAGCCTTGCCGTCGGAGCTCTGAGATCCCGCCGCCGTCAACGGGTCTCCCCAGAAGTCCTGGACGTGCTGGACGTGCTTGTGATCCTGCTCGAAACGGTCGATCAGGGTGTCGTAGTACCGATGTGCGTCAGCCCCGAGCGGCTCATCGCCCTCCAGCACAACCATGGCCGCACCGTCGGAATCGAATTCTTGAAAAACGGCGCCAATCTTCTTGAACGCCTGTTGCGATGGTGAATCGGGTGAGCTCATTGCCACGTTGTGCGCTTCGCCGACGACCTCCAGCTGAGGGATGAGGGCATTGGTGAGCCCGGCGACAACCAGCCAGAACAGCACGATCGGAACCGAAAGCACGCGAATCGACTTCGCGATGCGGTCCGTCAGCGGCGTGCGCGATTCTTGATGGGTGGTCATCCCGACTTATCCAGGCAGAAGGTGTAGGCATTCATGGTGTCGACCTGTCTCTCGTCCTTGACCACGTCGTCGATGACGATGCGGCAGCCGAGGGAGTCGCTGTTGCCCTGCGCCATGACGTTGACAAGCACTGCTGTCTGTGTCGTCGTGATGTCGTACCTCCACGGCAAGGTCACATCTTCGGCGCGCTGGGGTTGGGCGTTGACGTCCAGATAATTGATCGTCGCCACGGTGCCCGGCGGCCCGAAAACCTCGAGGACCACGTGCTTGGGATTGAACGGGATGATTTCATCTGAAAGGGCTTCGGCCGTCCCGGTGTCGTGGCCTGAGCCGAAGATGCCATGAAGACGGAATACGGCGTAGCCGGCCACAGCCACCACCACGATGGCGACGATGAACATCCAGCCGCGACCAAGAAGGCGACTCATCGAAAACCCCTGCACCCGCCAGCCTTTCGATCCCGCGACACGAGGCGTCGACTGACCCTATCCCAGTCCAGCGACATATCAACCTCGTTGACAGTACGGTACGGTACCGGACATCTCAAGCCGTACAGCTGCCCCGACTCCGTGGTTCGCGGCGGGTCTTACCGGTTCAGGCGCGTGAGACTCGGAATCATCACCTCATCGACGAGGGATTGCACCGTACGGCGACTCGGCGGCCGCAACGAAAATATGGATCGGAAGATGAGGTAGCCGGGCAACACGTCCCAGAGGTCCTCGGTGATGGCGGCCCGATCGATTTCGCCGCGATCGGCGGCCTGCCCCAATATCTTCTTGAACAGGGCCTTCCGTTGGTCGAGGAACTGGTGCTGCAGGACGTCGTTGAGCGCGGGATTACGCGATACCTCGACCAGCACCGCGCGCATCGTGCTGGCATGCGTCCGGGCCTGATCGCAGATCACCTCGCCCAACTGCACCAGGTCGCCGCGCAAGCTGCCGGTCTCGGGTGCGACGGCGACCTGCCGTACGCCCTCGATGAACGCAGCCAGCACCAACTCCGCCTTGGTGGGCCACCTCCGGTAAACGGTCGCCTTGCTGGCGCGCGCAGTGGCGGCGACGGCGTCCACGGTCAACCCGTCATAACCCTCTTCTTGCAGGAGCTGCAACGTCACGGCAAGGAGTTCGGCCTCCCGAGGTGACCACGGCGAGGACTCTGCAACGTGAGCAGCACTCCGGGTCATGGCCCCACCATAGATCGGTCGGACTCTGTCGACTATTGGTGCACTGTCCAACGCCAGGCATTCGGACCGCCTCGGTATGACGCGTTCCGGCCGCCACGGAGGTTGCGCCATGCAGAATTCTTGCCACGATGACATTGGTCAAATGGTTACCCGGCGTCGCGCAATTTCGGGGATATCAGCGGGGCTGGCTGCGCGGGGACGTCCTGGCGGGCCTGACTGTGGCGGCCTATTTGGTCCCTCAGGTGATGGCCTACGCGACTGTCGCCGGTCTTCCACCGGTGGCCGGTCTGTGGGCGGCGCTCGCGCCTCTTGCCCTCTATGCGCTTCTGGGCTCGTCGCGGCAACTCTCGGTCGGACCTGAATCCACGACCGCATTGATGACTGCCGTCGTTCTCGCTCCCATCGTCATCGGCGATCCAGCGCGCTACGCGGCTCTCGCCGCAGTCCTGGCGTTGCTGGTCGGCGCGATCTGTCTCTTGGGCGGCATCGCACGGCTGGGCTTTCTCGCCAACCTGCTGTCACGCCCCGTACTCATCGGATACATGACGGGTATCGCCATCGTCATGATTGCCAGCCAACTGGGCAAGATCACGGGCGTCGCAGTGCAGGGAGACGAGTTCACGGACCAGATGGCGTCTTTCGCGGCCGGAATCGGACAGGTGCACTGGCCGACGCTGGTGCTGGCCGCTTTGGTGCTGCTGCTCCTGCTGTCTCTGGCGCACTGGCTGCCACGCGCGCCAGGACCGGTGATCGCTGTCCTCGTGGCCACGGCATCTGTCGGCGCCATGTCATTGGATACGCGCGGGATCGCCGTCGTTGGCGATGTTCCATCTGGCCTGCCGACGCCGGGGCTACCACCAGTCTCGTTGAGCGACTTGGCAACACTGGTCGTTCCGGCAGTCGGCATCGCGATCGTCGCGTTCTCCGACAACGTGTTGTCCGCGCGCGCGTTCGCCACCCGTAGAAGCGAACTGATCGACGCGAACGCGGAACTGCGCGCCGTCGGGATGTGCAACCTCGCCGCCGGGGTGACACACGGTTTTCCGGTCAGCTCGAGCGGCAGCCGCACCGCCATCGGCAACATCGTCGGCAGCCGCACGCAGCTCTATTCACTGACCACGCTCGGATGTGTCATCGTCGTGCTCGTCTTCGCAGGCGGGGTGCTCGCGATGTTTCCGACCGCGGCGCTTGGGGCGTTGGTGGTATTTGCCGCACTGCACTTGATCGACATCGCGGAGTTTCGTCGCCTGGCGCGATTTCGCCGCAGCGAACTGGTCCTCGCATTGGCCACTACGGCCGCCGTGTTGGCCTTCGGCGTGCTCTACGGCGTTGTCGTCGCCGTTGTTCTGTCGATTCTGGAATTGCTGCGACGACTGGCACACGCACATGACAGCGTCCTCGGCTTCGTCCCGGGCATCGCCGGGATGCACGATATCGATGATTACCCAGGCGCTACCCGCGTGCCCGGCCTGGTGGTGTACCGATACGACGCACCGCTGTGCTTCGCCAACGCGGAGGATTTCCGGACACGCGCACTGGCTGCCGTTTTCGACAATCCAGAACCCGTCGAATGGTTTGTGCTCAACGCCGAATCCAATGTGGAGGTCGACCTGACGGCGCTCGACGCCCTGGAGCAGCTGCGCGTCGAATTAGCACGCCGTGGAATCGTTTTCGCAATGGCTCGGGTCAAGCAGGACTTACGCGAGTCGTTGGACGCTGCGGGAATTCTGGACGAAATCGGCGAAGATCGCATCTTCATGACGTTGCCCACCGCTGTGGATGAGTTCAAGCGCCGCAACAGGTCCTGAGCCGTCTACGACTGGTGCACGGGACACTCGCTTTCACGGTAAGGGCGCGCACCATCTCAATTTGGTGCCCCCTGTCGGCACCGACTCGATGGTGAACGACCCGCCGGCCTCGTCGGCGCGCTTACGCAGATTCGTCAACCCGCTGCCGGTGATCTCGCCCTCGATTCCGCGCCCGTTATCGACGACCTCGATGGTCAAGTCGTCCTCGACGACGACGCTGACCGCAAGCGAGACCGCTTGCGCGTGGCGCACGGCGTTGCTCACCGCTTCTCGCACAACAGCCTCGGCGTGGTCGGCCAGCGTCGCATCGACGACCGAAAGCGGTCCCACGTATTGCACGCTGGTGCGCAGATTCGCATTGGCGAACTGAGCGACGGCCTCGTCGAGGCGCTGGCGTAGCCGAGTCACACCGGACGACGATCCATGGAGATCGAAGATCGCCGTCCTGATTTCCTGAATCACCTGTTGGAGGTCGTCGACGCACTCCGTCAGGCGTTGCTGCACTTCTGGTGCCCGTGCCCTTGGAATCGTCCCCTGAAGGGCGAGGCCGACGGCGAACAGGCGCTGGATGACATGGTCGTGCAGGTCTCGGGCGATACGGTCGCGGTCGGTGAGGATGCTGAACTCGCGCATCCGCCGCTGGGTACTCGCCAGCTGCCACGCCAACCCAGCCTGGTCGGCGAAGGCGGTCATCATGTCGAACTGCTCGGAACTGAACGGCGACGCCCCCACCGATCGCAGCGCGACCAGAACCCCGGCGACTTCGTCGCTGGCGCGTAGCGGCAACACCAGCGCGGGACCGGTTGCCGTTTCCTGCAGTTCGATATGGCCGAACCGGCCGGGTGTGCGCTGGACGAAAGCCTCTCCGATCGGCGTTCCCTCGACCGGGATGCTCTGCAGCGACGCAGCCGGACCGTCACCGGCGGTCGCCGCGACCATGAGTTCGGTGGTCTCTCCGATCGGTAAGTCCGCGTCGGCCGGCACGGCCACCAGCGTCAGCTCGGCACCGCTGAGATGCCGAGACTCGTCGGCTACGAGCCGGAACACCGTGGCGGGATCGGTCCCCGCGAGCAGTTCGGTTCCGATATCGCGGGTCGCCTCGATCCAGGACTGCCGGGTCCTGGACTGCTCGTACAGCCGGGCGTTGTCGATCGCGATACCTGCGGCCGCCGCCAGTGCCTGGACGAGGACCTCGTCGTCCTCGCTGAATGGCTGCCCTCCCGCCTTCTCGGTCAGATACAGATTGCCGAAAACTTCGTCGCGAATCCGCACCGGTACGCCGAGGAAGGTCTGCATCGGAGGGTGGTTCGGCGGGAATCCGACGGACGACACGTGGTGGGAGATGTTGTCCAGGCGAATCGGCTTCGGGTCGTCGATGAGCACACCGAGGACGCCCCGCCCCTCGGGAAGATGCCCGATCCGCTCGCGCATCTCCTCGTCGATGCCCTCGTAGATGAACTCGACCAGTTCGTGATCGTGGCCGCGCACACCGAGCGCTCCGTACCCGGCGTCGACCAGTTCGATGGCCGTGTGCACGATCGTCTTCAGGGTCTGATCGAGCTCGAGACCAGAGGTAACCACCAGCATGGCCTCGACCAGACCGTCGAGGCGGTCGCGGCCCTCGACGATCTGCTCGACCCGGTCCTGCACCTCCTTGAGCAGTTCCCGCAGACGAAGCCCTGAGAGGGTGTCACGCAGTTGCGGTGCGCCTGGACCAGCTTTTGATCTCGACCCGTCGGTCACAAGATCATGGTCCCACCGAACTTGCCGAATTAGCGACGATTCTGGACCCAATTGTCGAGGCGGACGGTTCCTGTCAGGCCGACGGTCAGCTGAGGGTCGCGATTCCGCCTCGGTCGCATCGGTTTTGCGTCATATGGCCCTCGGCCTCGCCTCGGCGTTCGCGCTCCGCACGATCCCGGAGGCCGCGCATCATCTTCTGCTCCATGATGAAATGCACGACATCGAAGGCCGGATGTCCGACGGCTCCCCCACTGCCCCGAACCAGCAGACGGGTCCATGTATTTTGTGGCCGAAGACAGAACGACCACGCGCCCGAGGCCTTTTCGCCACGTTGCACGCGTTCGAAGTCGGCCGGTGACACCAGCACCAGGTGTGACTCCGACTCAACGGCGGCAACGACTTGGCGGGCGGCATCGCCGTATCGGCGGGCGAGCCAAACGGTGTCGCCGACGTGCAGGTCCTGCCACTCGGGGTGGATGGTGTTCGCGTTGCGAATGTGTGCGCCGACCATCTGTTCGAGCAGCGAGTAGCTGTAGAAGCCGCCGCGGTTCTCGCCAATCTGCGCAAGCCATGGCCATACAAAGCGAACCGGGGCATCGATGGTCAGTGCGCGGGTCGTCCGCGCCGCTCCGGTGACCACGAATTCGTCTCCCGGCAGTGTGGTCGTGATTTCACCGTCGTCGGCACCCCAGGTGTACATCCAAAGCCGCAGTTCGCGTCGGTACATCGCGATGACGCCGACCGCGGCCAACAGTCCGGCAAAACATGGTCGTTGCTTGCCCATGCGCCACACGCTAAAAACTGCACCACTGCGTGCTTAGGGCCGAAGGTCCTGAGCATCGATGCCGAAAGCGCGCTCTGCTGGTCAGCTGTTGTGTCGGTGGTCTTCCGCGTAGGCCTTGATGACGGCGTCGGTGTCCCCGCCGAGTTGCAGAAATTCCTCGTCGAGAAGCCCGGCAAGGCTGGCAACCGCGGCGGAGATGAGGCTCCCCACCAGCCTTGTCTGCGGCTGTTCGCTGGCGGCAGCCTCGGTAGCGAGTTGGGTGGCGTATTCGAGTGAGACCGCCAGCGAAGCGTCCGCTTCCAGGTCGCGGAAGTAATACGTCGCACCGTATTGCGTGAAGTCGTTTCGCGCCTCGACGACCGCGCCGGCGATTCCGGCGAGAACGTCGGTAGGAATGTCGTCGACGCTCACGTCGGGGTTTGCTCGGCGTGCATCCCGCAGGGTCGAGAGTTGAAGCGCCAGAACGCGTCTGCGGTGAAGAGCAGGATAAATCTGGAGAACCCAGGACACGGCGGCCGTGAGCAACATGAATCCGAACAGTGCTTCGAGTGGGACGATCAGGCGAAGAAATGGAGACGTGGGCACAATGTCGCCGAACCCGAGGGTGCCGATCGTCACCAGCGATAGATAGAGCGAATCGAAGACTTCGTTGCGGGCAGCGGGATTCAGCTCGGAACTATAGGCGAAGCTCGCTGGCATTTGGGCGAAGTACAGCATCGCCCATCCGAGGATCGCGATCGCTCCCCAGGTCAAGACGACCAATGCGATCCCCAGAGGCCCGGTCAATGATGCGATCCGACGATCGGACGGGAACAGCCGCAGCAGCCACCACACGAATTTCATCACTTGCGGGGCAATGCTGCCGTGCCCGATCGGATGGAACAGTGTGTGGAACACGTCGCGAACCACCACCGCCACGAGTAGCGCCCCGACTATCGCGATTACCCAGTCCGTCACGCGTCTCCTCGCTGGCAGCCCGGCAGGCCTCCAAAGCTCAGCTCATGAAATCGAAACACCAGCTTATGACTTAGGGCCGAAGGTCCTCGGCCTCGATGCCCAAAACGCCCTACTCTCTCGTCACCTGGCGCCACATGATCGATTGATGGAACACACGGACTGGCTGGTCATGGAGCCTTCAGCGGGGGCTCCTGACGCGCCGTTCCGGGCACGGTTGGCCGGTGCGGGCCGGCACCTGCCGACGACGCACCTGGGCACCGATGAGCTGATGGCCACGACACGGCATCGCACACACATCGACCTGGAACGGCTGACCGGAATCAGAGAACGTCGCGTTTCGGTGGGGGATGAGGATTCCTACAGCCTCGCTACCGCGGCGGCGTTGGACTGCCTCGACAAGGCGCAGGTCGACGCCTCATCAATCGACGTGGTGATCAGCTGCAGCATCACGAAGTTCCAGGATGGCCTGACGCAGTGGCTCGAGCCGACAATGAGCGCGGGCGTCGCACACGCGATCGGGGCACCCGATGCGATGACTTTCGATCTGTCGAACGCATGCGCTGGAATGCTGACCGGAGTCACGGTAGCCAACAACTGGATTCGACAGGGCTCGATCCAACGCGCGTTGGTGGTCAGCGGAGAGTACATCTCGCAGCTGGGGCAGAATGCGGCGCGACATATTCGCACCATCATGAGCAAAGAGCTGGCCTCCCTGACACTCGGTGACGCGGGCGCCGCGCTGCTACTCGAGAGGGCCGCCCCTGGATCCGCGGGTATCGAGCTTGCGGGCTTCACCACCGTGGCCCAATACAGCCGACTCTGCCTGGCATACCCCAAGGGCAGTGAACCTGCTGCGCGAATGTTCACAGACGCACGCGGAATCCACCAGGCCGCGATGTCCAACACTCCAGTCCTATTACACGAAGTGCTTGATGCGGTGGGCATCTCGATACACGACATCGATCACGTAATCACCCACCAGACGTCCGCACGCGCTATCCGCAAGGGTATGGCGCGGGTTTCTGCGGAATTCGGCGACAGCCCTCGACACGATGCGGTGATCACTGTCGACCGGTATGGCAATACCGCATCGACCACCCACACGGTCGCCCTAGTCGAAGAACTGCAGGCGGGAAACATCCGGCCCGGTGAAACGGTCGCATTGATCGCACTCGCGTCCGGTCTGGAGATCGGAATTGTCCTCTTGACGCTGGACGAGAAAATGGTGGATCGCTATGGGCACTGTGATTGACGCCGTCGGCTGCACCCATGGACGCTGGCGCACACGTCACAGCGCCCTTCATCTTGCGGTTGAGTCGGCCGAGGATTGTCTGCGTCATGCCGGACGTACTGCGCGGGAGATCGACCTGTTGATCAATGCCGGGATCTATCGTGACCGCAATTTGGCCGAGCCGGCGCTGGCCGCACTGATCCAGCAGGATGTCGGCGCCAACCCCGAAGAACCACATGAAAACGGCCACGGCACATTTTCGTTCGACGTCGCAAACGGATCTTGCGGTCTCCTCACGGCCTTACAAATCGCGGACGGCTTCCTGAAGTCACACGTGATCAGATGCGCGTTGGTGGTGGCAAGCGATGCGGATCCCGGGCACGGAATGAGCGAACAGTTTCCGTTCGCGGCGGCCGGCGCATCACTATTGTGCACGTGGTCGGACGACGACCGCGGGTTCGGACCAACCTACTGGCAGAATCTCCTCGACCAAGGAGAATCCCTGTCCGCCACAGTCGGGCTAGTTGATCACCGAAATGTTCTTCGCTTTCACGAATCACCCTCACTTGACCAGAAATTCGCTGACGCTGCATCACGATCCGTTGACCGGTGCCTTCGCGATGCGTCGCTGACCATCGACGACGTCGACGCAATTGTGGCAACTCCGCCCAGGCCGCAGTATCGCGCCGCGCTCGCGGTCCGACTGGGTGTTTCACCGGAAAGAATCACGATGGCTCACGACGAAAGAATGCACACAGCCGCATTGGCGTCTGCATTCAGCCAGGCGGCGACCGCCGTTGGGGCGACTGGTTCGATTCTCATCGTCGCCGCCGGTGCCGGAGTGACCGTCGGCGCGACGCTGTACCGGTTGTGAATATGGTGAGACCAAAGTCCCTCAACGCGAGGCGGTTTGAATCAAACCCGTCATTGTCGGGCATCTAGATCGTAGGAGTAGTGTCGATGACACAAGCAAAGCCGAGTTTCGCGGTGATACAAGACGCCGTCCGGTTGGCCTGCCGCGCTCCATCGCTGCACAACAGTCAGCCATGGCGGTGGGTTGCCGAAACTTCGACACTCCATCTTTTCGCCGACTTCACACGGGTGATGAACGCCGCTGACCCCGAAGGTCGCGAGATCTACCTCAGCTGTGGCGCCGCACTCGATCATCTGACCGTCGCGATGGCCGCCTTCGGATGGGAAGCTGCCGTGCAGCGCTTCCCCGATCCTGATGATCCTCTTCACGTGGCGGCGATCACCTTCGATTCGGCGCCGCCCGGAATGGCCGCAGACAGTCGAGCCGATGCGCTGGCCATCGGCCGGCGCTTCACGGATCGGCGACCCTACGAGGCTCCTGCTGATTGGGCGAGATTCGAAGTGCTGCTTCGCCAGACCGTCCTCCGCCACCACGTGATGTTCGACACCGTGCTCGACAATGCGCGACCGACCTTAGCGACGGTTTCTCGACTCACGGCGGCGCTCCGGGCAAACGACCCCTCCTATGAAGCAGAACTCAATTGGTGGACCTCACCTTTCGCATCGGGAGATGGGGTGCCGCAATCGGCGCTGCTGTCAGCTGAGGCAGCCGGACTCATCGATGCCGGCCGTCATTTTCCCACCCCTTACGCCTCCCCCCGCACCGAGCACGCCGAAGTCGACCGGTCCAAAATCGTGGTTTTGTCCACTCATCACGAAGATGCCCGGTTGGACGTGTTGCGGTGTGGAGAGGCACTATCGGCGGTTTTGCTCCGGTGCACGGCGAGTGGGCTGGCGACGTGCACCCTCACCCATATGACCGAACTAGCTCAAAGCCGCGAGATCGTCCGTGAATTAACTGGTCAACGGGGTACGCCCCAGCTGCTGATCAGGATCGGATACTCCCGGCCTGCCGATGCGGCATTGGCCGCTACACCGCGCAGGCCGCTGGCCGATGTGCTTGAACGACGTGAATGAACCCGGAGGTACCGAGCACGGGTTCGCACATGGGCGAAAGTTCCCATAGAGGAGTATGTCTCGCGAAGTAGCGCGCACGCGACACAAATCACTACAACCCGGTGGGATATGTCTCCGGCGTTTCGCCCGCCGTCCACAGACTTGTGACCTCAAGCGGCTCAAGTGCTCTCGTTCTGTCGATGTGGATGATCGCGTCGAACTGCTCGCCTGGGCGGACATGGTAGTAATGGCTCTGTCGTTCAGTCGCCGGAAGGTAGATGACGCCGATAGCCCGTCCCAGCCGGACGACGTCCAGAGGATCGGCCGCGGCGCGGCTGATAGACGACGAAACCAAGAATTCGGAACGCTCCGTCTCATGGAACAGTTCCTCGACGCTGCCGTTGAGGGCAGGCCGGACATACTTGCGTTCGGCGATGCCACCCCACTCACTGGCGGCAGTGACCGTGCCCGAATACGTTGTGAACCCGATCAACCGGGAACCCTGTCCATACCGCTCACGCACGAGCTGGCCGAGTGTGAGCTGCCCGTCGCTGCCCGCTTCGGTGGCTCTGGCATCGCCGACATGCGAATTGTGGGCCCACACGACGATTCGGGTGGACTGCTGGTCGTGACGGCGGTCCAGGTGGGCCACCAGAGCGTTCAGAGTATGGGCCATATGCCGATCCCGAAGATTCCAGGACGTGACTCTGCCGCTGAACATGGCTCGGTAGTAGACCTCTGCGTCCCTCACAGTCTGCGCGTTCTGCTGGGCGTAGAACGCCTCATCCTCGGCTAGCAGTCCGTCACGCTGCGCGTATTCCAACGCGGCGCGCTTCATCTCAACCAATTGCTCGACCGCTTCGCGCTCACACGACAGACCGGCGCCGAACGCCGCCGCGAATCCGTACGCCTGACCGTCATCCGCCGATGCGTGGTCGAAGCAGGCGTATCTGGCCCTCGCACGCGCCGCTGCCTGTGAGGTGAGCCCGTCGTAGTGGTCCAGTCGTTGTGGGACTCTGTTGCCCGGTGTTCGGGCGAGGAAGAATCAACAACGACATGGCATCGAACAAGCGCCGGCGGCATACGCCGGATCAGATCATC
>Ga0315336_1001327_pt1 | contig 49806 bp, 46 predicted proteins | sample ASW5metaG_FD_204512 | JGI IMG/M metagenome (GOLD analysis project Ga0315336, IMG submission 204512) | Ammonia-oxidizing marine archaeal communities from Monterey Bay, California, United States - ASW #5 | ecosystem: Environmental > Aquatic > Marine > Intertidal zone | place: USA: California...
CGGGGGGGGGTCCTTTCATGGAAATGATTGCGCTGAGGAGCAATTTGGCTTGTTTTTTTAGTGTGCGTAGGAGAGTTTACCACCTAGTAGGAAAATGATGGAGCAAAGAAATAATGGAGTATAGCCACATACCCCCAAGAGTCTATTATATGTCTTGCGTCTTAATTTGAACTTCCATTTAATAACCTAGTTTAGCCAAACTTTTTCATGTCTCCTGGTTGGAGTGTCCAGCTGAATTTAGTCCCAAACCATATACGTGTGGCGGGGGCAGGGACCCCGATTACTTAGAAAAAAGGGTTTCTGGGCGTGGTCAAGACAATGAGGTGCTGGTTTTTAAAAGGTGTCGTGAAGGCTTGGCGGAATCGGGTACTCAACGATCGGGAAATGGGTTGCAACGTAGTTTCGAATATTATCTCCTTTGCGATTTGATGGGATTAACTACACAAAATTGGGGGTGGCAATGCCAACAATATACGGCGATGAGGTTGGCCAATTTCAGAGGGACACCATCGTTGCTCTTTCGTCGGCTCCAGGAAAAAGTGCCATTGCAGTTGTCCGCATGAGTGGAGCTAGGGTGGTTGAAATCGCCGAAAAAATATTTCACCCCAAAAACGCTTCCGTTCTTCCAGGGGATCGAAAGCTTCGGGTCGGGAAGTTTGCCGGGCCGGACGGCTGCGCATTTGACGAAGGAATGGCGGTATTGATGGCCGGCCCAAGGTCGTTTACAGGTGAAGATATGGCCGAGTTCTACTGTCATGGCGGATCTGCAGTTGTGCGGGCCCTTTTAACGGCGGCGTGTGACGCAGGTGCGAGGCCAGCCGAACCGGGAGAATTTACCCGGCGCGCATATTTGGAGGGAAAAATTGATTTAGTGCAATGCGAGTCGGTTGCCGATCTGATATCGGCAGAAACTGCGAGTGCTGCGCGTGCCGCTTTGAATCACCTTGAAGGCGGGCTCTCCAAAGCGCTCAGGGCGATATGGGAGAAAATCATCGAGGTTGGTGCTCTTCTGGAGGCTGCAATCGATTTCCCTGACGAGTTCGGTCCTGTGGCGGGGCCATTTCCTGGGGAGCCCATAGGACGTTCCGACCTGGACGGGTTGTTTTCAAAAATCGTAGATGATCTTGCGGATTTGGAGAGTACTTATCAATCTGGTCGGGTTCTACGCGAAGGGGCCCGGGTGGTAATTTTGGGGCGGCCAAATGCAGGAAAATCCACCCTATTGAACCGTTTTCTGGGAGTGGAGAGGGCTATTATGAGTCCAATTCCGGGTACCACTCGAGATACCGTGGAGGAAGTGTGCGAAATGGGGGGAATTCCAGTTCGGCTGATTGACACTGCAGGTCTTCGTGATACGGGCGATCCAGTTGAACTTGAAGGAACGGACCGTGCGCGCCGTTCCGCAAACGCGGCCGACCTTTGTTTGGTAGTGGTAGATGCTACTCTCGGTTCGGAGGAAGTGGATTGGGCCAAAAACGAAATTGATGGGCTGGACTCTCCCGTGATTTTGGCGGTGAACAAGGTAGATCTTCCTCAGGCGAGTCTGCCAGAGAAAAATGAATTTTTCTCCAGAACATGTGCTATATCAGCTCTTACTGGCGAAGGGTTGGACCAACTCAGAGACATCATAGCCACTTCTTTATTAAGAGAAGATAGAGGAACTGCAGACGATACTCAGGGCCTTCTCACCCGGGAACGTCATCGGGATTTGGTCATGAAATGCCGAAAGGCGATTGAAAGCGGCAGAAACGCCTTGGAGCATGGTCTATCGCCCGAACTAGTTGCTGTTGATTTAAACGAGGGCCAAAGAGCATTTTCCGAGCTCCTTGGTTGTGATTACGCTCAAGATCTTCTCGATAAATTATTCTCTACTTTTTGTATCGGGAAATGATAGGCTGCCTCACTTTTGGGGAAGCTTGATTCTATATCGCCGCAATTTTGGCTAAAAGACGTTAAAGGGAATTTTTAATGACCTCTCGGTACGACGTAATTGTTGTGGGTGGTGGGCATGCTGGGTGTGAGGCGGCGATGGCCGCGGCCCGCATGGGCATGCGAACCCTCCTCTTTACAATGAACCTGGATACAGTGGGGTTGATGTCTTGTAACCCGGCGGTAGGTGGGCTAGCCAAGGGTGTTTTGGTTCGAGAAATTGACGCCCTCGGGGGAGAAATGGCCTGTGCCATTGATGCGACTGGGATCCAATTCCGGATGCTCAATATAAAAAAAGGCCCCGCGGTGCAAGCCCTCCGGGCACAGGCTGACAAGCAGATGTACAGACGGTATATCAAATTAGTCGTTGAAAACCAGCCAGGTCTGTTTCTCAAGCAGGGTGTTCTTGAGCGGATTTTAATCGAAAATGGGCGTGTGATTGGGATGGAATCTGGCCTACGGGAAGAGTTCTACACGTCAGCATTAATATTGACACCGGGTACGTTCACGGGGGCCCTTTTACACTATGGTGACAGAAAGATTGAAGGAGGACGTGCGGGCGAGAACGCCTCCAAGGGCCTTACCAAGCAACTATCCCATCTCGGATTTCGAGTTGGAAGACTGAAAACGGGAACGCCGCCGCGCCTCGACGGAAAATCAATCGACTTCGGGGGGCTCCAAATTCAGCCAGGCGACGATCCTCCCCTCCCCTTTTCATACCGAACCCCTTCAATCGATCAAAAACAGATCCCTTGCTACATTACCTATACAAACGAAGCCTCGCATAATCTGATACGACGGAATATAGAGTTTTCCCCCATGTTTAACGGCCAGATTGAGGGAACGGGGGTGAGGTACTGCCCCAGTATTGAGGATAAGGTGATGCGCTTTCAGGATAAATGTTCCCACCAAATATTTCTCGAGCCCGAAGGTCGGGATACCCACGAAATTTACGTTAACGGCCTATCTACAAGTCTTCCGGCCGAAGTACAGCTTTCTGTAGTTAGGACGATCCCCGGGCTAGAGCGGGCGGAGATGATGCGGGCGGGCTATGCGGTGGAGTACGACTATGTAGATCCCACTGAGCTCTTTCCGAGCCTGATGACCAAACGGGTCTCCGGCCTGTTTCACGCGGGGCAGATGAATGGGACAACGGGTTACGAGGAGGCTGCTGCCCAGGGGCTGATGGCTGGTATTAATTCTGTCCGATTTGTCCGGAATCAAGAGCCGGTTGTTCTTGGCCGCAATCAAGCATTTATTGGAGTATTAATCGACGATCTTGTGACAAAGGGGGTTCAGGAGCCCTACCGGATGTTCACTAGCCGAGCTGAACACCGCCTTCATCTTAGGCATGACAATGCTGATGTACGTCTGATGGGACTGGGGTACGAGCTGGGGTTGGTTGATGAGACCCCGCGCAGAAATTTTTCTGAAAAAAAAAGAAAATGCGTTCAAGCGGTTGATTATATTGAACATAAAAGGATTTTCCCAAGGGCCAATGTAGTCTCTTTCTTTAAGTCTTCTGGATCGGCACCACCCCGAAAAGCATTAACGTTGGGCGAGCTAATGCGCCGGCCTGAAATGACACCAGGGCTGGCAGTTGAAGTGGATGATCTCATGGAGGGAAGTTTCCGCCAGATGTGGGATAATTTGACGCAAGAGGCCCAGCGTTTTGTCTTTGCTGAGGTAAGATACAAGGACTACTTTGAGCGTGAATCACGCCAGGTCGCCATAATTCGAGAGGCAGACCGGGTTCGAATTCCCGACAATTTTTCTTATTCCCAAGTAAATCATCTCACCGCGGAGGTCCGCCAGCGTTTGGATGAGGTCCGGCCCAGAACTCTCGGTCAGGCGGGGAGAATCTCGGGTGTTACTCCTGCTGCCGTCTGTCTTCTTGAGATCTACCTACGAAAAGCACATGTCTTGGCTACCAGCGGCAAATCTCACCAAGAAAATTTCTAACTCGGATTATTTTCCGGGTACCCCCGTGAAGTTTATTAACTAGTGTGGAAATTTGTCAAGAGAGGCATTTTTTTACAAAAATGTTCCACATGGAACGCTCCGTAGAATTTTTTTCTTTCTCGTGGAACATTGTCTTGAAATTGGGGCTTTCGTATGCGAAGCTTAAAAAATATACTGTTCCTCCTTTTTCTAAAGAGAGAGAATGCAAGAGCGAACATTTCCTACTTATGCCATCTCCCGTGAAGGTTCAGGGGATTCTGTACCCAAATGCCGGTCCATCGCGGTTGTTAACCAGAAAGGGGGTGTTGGCAAGACCACAACTGCGGTCAATCTCGCAGCCTGCGTGGCCGTGGCTGATATGCCGACTCTCCTGGTCGATCTCGATCCTCAATCGAACGCAACGAGCGCCTATGGTATTTCCACAACAGAATCGGCCCTCTATCGGGCCCTAGTTCTTGGGGAGGCTCTTGCAGTAGAAAGCTTTCAACGCACTGAAATAAAAAATCTTATGTTAGCTCCGTCATCCGTTGACTTAGCAGGGGCCGAGCTGGAGTTGGCCGATGTGTCTAACCGAACTAACCGGCTAAGGGCAGCTCTCGCGCCACACAGGGAAGACTTTCGTTTTATTTTCGTTGATTGTCCGCCTTCGCTCAGCCTTTTGACACTCAACGCTCTCAGGGCAGCGGACGAAATTCTGATTCCCATTCAGGCTGAATACTTTGCACTCGAAGGGTTGGCGCGCCTGTTGAAAACGGTGGAGCGAGTGCAGGAGTCCATCCACCCGAGCCTCCGCCTTGGGGGCATCGTGTTGACCATGTATGATTCTAGAACTAATCTTTCTCGCCAGGTTAGCGAGGATCTTCGATTACACATGCCCAATCTAGTATATCGGGTTGCAATTCCTCGGAGTGTCCGGCTGGCCGAGGCGCCGAGCCATGGCCGGCCAATAATTTCTTATGATATTTCATCCACTGGCGCGCAGGCCTACCTTGCGATGGCGAGCGAGTTTTTGGCACGTGCGGGAGTGAGAGGGAACGCATAATGACAATGTCAAAAAAATGGGGGTTGGGTCGAGGGCTTGATGCGCTTTTGTCGGCCGATCCTCTCGAGGCGCCGATCTCAGACCCCGGACAAGGTGGCGAGGAAATTAATTCAGAACCCGAAGGAAATCGAATTCTAATGCTTTCTTTGGATTGTCTCCGTCCCGGGATTCATCAGCCCCGGTCCGCGTTCGGGGATAATGAGATGGAGGAATTGGCTGAATCCGTCCGTCTTCACGGGGTACTCCAGCCGATATTGGTGAACCGCACGGGAGAGAACTATGAAATTATTGCTGGCGAACGTCGATGGCGGGCTGCCCAACTATTAGGTCTTGCCGAAATTCCTGCGATTGCCGTTAATGTAGCTGAAAAAAATTCCCTTGAAATTGCGGTCATCGAAAACATTCAGCGATCCGACTTGAACCCCATGGAAGAGGCTGCGGCTTACCAGAGCATGATGGAGCGACTCTTTATCACTCAAGAAGAAGTTGCCTCGCGGGTGGGCAAGGAACGTTCGACGGTGGCAAACTACCTTCGCTTGCTTCGTCTACCAGCCCCGGTTCGCGAAAGCGTAGCGGCGGGAGTTCTGTCCATGGGCCATGCGCGTGCACTTTTGGCCCTTCGGAGCGAAAAGGAAATTATCAAGTTGGCTCGGGTGGCGGAAAAATTGGCTCTTTCAGTCAGGCAGCTTGAGAATCGCATACGAAAGATACTGGCCGGACCGATGGCGAAAAAAGGAAGATATGCGTTAACGACAACCGAAGGTCAGCTTACCGGACCTCACGCGGTTTTTCTTCAAAAAATTGGCGAGCAGCTACGGGATGCTCTAGGAACCAAGATTTCAATGCGGGGTGACGAAAACACGGGAGAAATTGTTATTGAATACTACTCGGCTGAAATGCTTGAAAGCATTGTCGACCGGTTTTCGTAGGAACATTTTAGCTGGGTAGATTCCTGGTTAACGGGGGGGGTGATGAATGGCCCGAAACGATAAAAATTACGAAAAAAGCATCCGCGCGTTTTTGGGAGAGGGAACCGAGTTCAAGGGCGTAATTTCTTTCGAGGGAACCGTTCGTGTAGACGGTGTTCTTGAAGGCGAGGTTATAACGGAAGATACGTTTATAGTCGGTTCTGCTGCGCAAGTCACCGCCAACATTCAGGCCGGGACTGTGATCATTATGGGCCAAGTAGAAGGCAAAATTGAAGCTAAGGAAAAATGTGAAGTCCGTGTGGGTAGTCACGTCAAAGGAGAGGTGCATACGCCGAGTATTTATATCGAGGAAGGTGCCGTATTCGAGGGCGCATGTTACATGACAGGAAAAGACTCTAAAGTTGAAAGCCGGTTGACTTCCGTGACTGAATCCGTCTGATCTCCCAGACTTGCATTGCCCCCCCTCCAATGAAATCTAAAATAGGGTCAGTTTTTCATTTTCATCTTTTATGTTTTTCTGGGCATTGATGGGATGGAGTGGCTAGGGATATCGAACCAATTTTTTCGAGTGTTATGATAGCGAGGTCACCTATAGCCTAGTTCCCGTCAGGGCGGCGTTTTAGGACCTTTGGGCGGACAATTTTAATTTCATCGTCGTTTTGAGGATTGGGGGTGCCGATCCGAATTTCACAAAAACGATAATTCACGAATTACTACCAGAAGAAGAAAAAAGATTTGGACGATGAGTGTATCTAGTGTTGGAGTGATTTTTAGGCGGGGCTAGTCGGGGCGCAAAATACGAGACCGTAGTACGGCAGTAGCTGCGCCAGGCGTTGGCGGTTGTCCTGTGTGCCGAAACCCTGAGGTGGATGAATTTAAAGCCAAGGACGACTGTTCCAGGGTTATTGTTTTGGTCTCTTATGGCTAGGTTGCTTTATTCCCATTGCGAATCTTGGGGCTTAAATCTTGGACTGGATGTGTTTATAGGTACGTTGGTCTGGGGTGGCCTGCGATGGGTTTGGACGTGCCGGATGGTGCGCCCAGTTCTGCCGACAGAACCAGACCTGCCGAGCCATATTTTTAAAATTATTTGTCCCAGGGAATTTGGATGAAAAGGATTGGTGTTTTGATCTTATTCGTTGTTTCGGTGTTTTCGGGGTGTGGGGAATTCACTTCCAGAGGTCAATTTCCATCGCTTCCGGTCGGGTCGGTGGATCGCTCACCCATGGCATTTGTTGCACCCGGACATTATTTTCGGGGCCATGACGAAGTGCCAGACCCCAAAAAGAACAGCAGCGCCTCACCTCGGAGGCGGGTACTAATTGGTGCTTTTGAAATAGATAAGTTCGAGGTGGCCAATTTGGCATATGAACGGTTTGTGCACTCTACTGGTCGCCTACCCCCAGGGGCGAACAGTGGGGCCAGGGGAGGGCCATCGAATCTGTTTGTCTGGAATGGTAAAAAGGCGCCGCCGGGAGCTGGGGATATTCCTGTAACGCTGGTTACATGGTTTGACGCCGAAGCGTATTGTGCTTGGGTTGGCAAGCGTCTCCCGACGGAAGCTGAATGGGAAAAAGCCGCCCGGGGTACGGACGGCTGGGTCTACCCATGGGGCAATTCGCTGCCACCCGAAGCCGCAAATTTTGGAAAACGGCATAGTGGCCCATTGCCCAGCGGAAAATTTGTCCTTGACGAGAGTCCCTACGGGGCTATGGACATGGCTGGAAATGTTTCTGAATGGGTAAATGATTATTATATTTCCGACTATTTTGCGAATTCTCCCGCCCGAAATCCACAAGGTCCCCGCCGTGGTAGCCTTCGCTCTGTTAGGGGAGGATTTTGGAATAGCCCAGAAAAGGATATTCGAATGTTCCGGCGAGGATATGGCGTCCCCTCGAAATCGTATAGGGGCGTTGGTTTTCGCTGTGCCCGCTCGTTAGGTGTGGAACGGTGAGTGAGGCCCAGTTCGTCATATTTGCCCACAGCGGAGATTACGATCGAATTTACCAGGTGGCAACGTTGGCGGCGAGCGCGGCGGCGAATGGTGAGAACGTCCGGGTCATCCTTTTCTTTGAGGCATTGCGGCGTTTCGTTGCTGATGACTTAGACAAAACAGCCCTGCCCTCTTCATATGGAGACGAAGGCCCAGCGGTCCAGGCCCGGATGAAAGAAGCACGAGCGCACTCGGCAGGCGACCTTATCGAAATTTCGCGTCGGGCGGGCCGGTTGAAGCTCTATGCTTGCGCGTCCCAGGTGAAGTTCCTCGGGTTCACTGCGGCCGATGTTGAGGACGTCGTCGATGAGGTGATTAGCCTGCCAGTTTTTCTTCAGGAGACGTCCGGGGCACGAACGAAGCTGTTTATCTGATACATTCTGAAGTCAGCAGAAATTTTTTCTGGAGAATATTTTAAGCTTTTCGCTCGGAGTATTGACATGAAATTTCAGGTTGGTCTGGCCCAGATAGGACCCTCGTTGGGTAACCTTGAAGTTAATGCAAAAATTATTCGTGGCGAACTGAAAAAGGCCATTAAAAAAGGTGTCGACCTTTTGATATTTCCCGAGCTTTCTGTAACAGGGTATTTCTTGAAAGACATAGTTCCCGAGGCAGCTCTAAAAAAGAACTCCCCGCTACTTAGGGAAATTGCCGCCATGAGTGGCGACATTTCCATTGTTGCAGGATTCATCGAGGAATCTTCTCGGTACGGGTTCTACAATGCGGCTGGCTATTTCGAGGGAGGGAAGCTTGTTCACCTCCACCGAAAACTTTACCTTCCGACCTATGGGCTGTTCGATGAGGCACGTTATGTTGGTGCGGGAAAACAGGTGCGTGCCTTCGATACGCGTTTCGGGCGAGCGGCGATTCTGATTTGCGAGGATGCCTGGCACCCGAGTCTAGCCTACATTGCCTCCCAGGACGGGGCCGACTTCCTCATCGTGCCTTCATCCAGTCCGGCACGTGGTGTCAAGAAACAAAACGGCAGAAAGGCAAGTCTTGCTATAGAACGTCAGTGGCGCGCGCTCTGTCGTTCCCATGCAGCAGTTTTCAACCAGTTTGTTTTTTTCTGCAACCGCGTCGGCTACGAGGACGGGATCAGCTTTTGGGGTGGATCGGAGATTATCCTTCCTTCGGGTGAAGAGCTCGTCACGGCGCCCCGCTGGAAGCCTCAGCTTGTTACCGCTGAGGTGAATACCGCCGACGTGCGCCGGGCACGAATCGCGTCTCCTACTCTGCGGGATGAGGACTTGCACCTAACGCTTCGCGAGCTCCGACGGATTCAAGCCGAGCGAAACGAACAGAGCGGGCTCCACAACGTTGTGCGAAAAGTAAAATAGCTCCACCCAGCACTCCCCTCCCCGGACACGGAAGGGTTCCTCTTTTTGCGAGATTGGAATCATTGAATTCTCTGGAGCTGGTTACTGTCTAATTCCGCCTTGTTCGCGAAATTATTTTAAGTATAATGATCTCAATTGATTATAAATATCCTTATTCCACCAAAAGGATAAACTGCCCGGGACCATGCCCACCGTCCGAACCAAAGCCAAACTGCCACCGCGTCCGTTCCTCAAATGGGTAGGTGGAAAAGGAAGACTCCTCGCTCAGTTCTCTCCCCTTTTTCCCGATGAAATTGGAACCTATCACGAGCCTTTTTTGGGAAGTGGTGCAGTGTTTTTTCATCTTAAGCATCGAATTGGTGGCCGGGCCTTTCTTTCCGACCGAATTAAGGATTTGGTCACTACTTTCGGGGCAGTTCGTGATGATGTGGAAGGGGTTATCCGCCACCTTGAGCGGCATGTATACAAGCAAGGCCACTACTACCGTGTCCGGGCTCAAAATCCTGCCCGGCTTTCAACATCGGGTTTGGCCGCACGCTTTATCTACCTGAACCGGACCGGCTTCAACGGACTTTACCGAGTAAATCGCCGTGGACAATTTAACGTCCCATTTGGCCGGTACACAAACCCCACGATCTGCAATGTGGAATGTCTCCGGCGGGCTTCCAAGTCCTTGGCCGAGGCGGAAATCAAACAGCGTGGTTTTCAGGAGCTACCCGGGTGGGTCGAGGCTGGGGATTTTGTTTATCTGGATCCCCCCTATCATCCGCTCAGTCAGACGGCGAATTTCACTTCCTACACGGCTAATCGCTTTGAGGAGGCCGATCAGCGTGCCCTGGCCCAGGTCTGCCACGAGTTGAACGTTACCGGCGCACGATTCATGCTCTCGAACTCAGATACTCCCGTCGTCCGCGATCTCTACAAAGACTTCGACATCCACCAGGTCTTCGCTGCCCGAGCCATCAACTCCCAGTCTTCAAAACGCGGAAAAATCCCCGAAGTGGTTGTACGGAACTACAACTAATGGCTGAGAATCACTCAAGAATTTTTGTCTTGGTCCCTCCGAAGCTTCGAGAGGGGCACCTTTTCTGTATTGTGTCCGCCGCTCCTGATGCGGATGGTGTGCTGTTCTTGGTCGAACATCCCATCTTTATAGACGGCCGCCAATTCGCAGAACACTTCGATACTTTTTTCATCGGGTCGCAAAAATAGAAAGGACAGTTCCTGCCCCATAGACCGTCTCCATCCAGGTGGGTGGGGATGTGGAAGATAGGACTGGCGAGAAGATCGACGCCATTATCGCGAAAGTGCTATTTCCAGAAGTCAAGGGTATCCTAATCCTCGACCTCAAAGGCAAAATGGGCGAGGTCGAGAATCGATCGAAATGCGTGAATCTACCACCAGGAGGATGTGGGTAGGGCTGGGCCTCGGGGATATTTATGGCCTAAGTTGATGGCGTGGTGTTTCCTGGTGCAGGTGATGAAGTTTTATGCCTTGAGCTGGCTCCTAGGGGTAGCGTGGTGGATGCTCAAGTTTGTCTGGATTCCCAAAATGTTGGCACATTAACGGGCCGGGTTTTCAATAATGCGCACTTTTAGACTGATTTGCTGGAGGCTTTTTAGATCCGGAGGCACTCTAGCTCTTCCCTAGAATTTTTCTCTGTTGATTAGACCTTTGTCTCAATTAGTTCAATGGAAACCCCGTCTGGCCCAGCCACGTAGGCGGCGTGGTTACCACTTGGCAGTTCGAAGAGGGCCTCAGTAATTTTCCCGCCCTTAATCTCGACATCATGAAGCATCCCTTTGAGATTGTTGACCTCAAGGCAAAAATGATCAATTCCGAAGCGTTGTTTGCCAGTGATAGTATTATCGATGGTATCGCCTTCTCGTTCTCCGCGTATATTGAGCATGCATTTTCCTAGTCGTACTCGCACGTTACGCGCTCCTCGAAGCTCTTCGTCCCTGAAAATTTTTCCCCCCAGAAACTCTGCGAACCATTCGGCGGCCATGCGCGGGTTTGGGCTGATGAGATGTACATGGTGATAATGTCCAATAATGGGCATGTCTCCTCCATTACGCAGGGGCGGATGTGTCTAGGCGTGATGATCTCATATTTAATGAATTAATTGGGTTAGAATTTTAGCTCTAGAATATCAACGGTTGCTCTTTTGGGTGCCCTGGCTGCTTGTAGAAAGCTAGAGTAGGAGTTTTGGAATCTCGCCATTCTTTTTGCTGCGAATTCCTTTAGAATCTTTTCAGCACCGATGGAATGGTAGCATGCATGATCGATGCCCTACGATCATACTCTAAAACGGATTTCGGAGGATGCTGTTCCAAGAGTTTTTCCCAAGAGCCATAAAACTAGCGTAGGTCCACTAAAACCACAAAAATATCCGTTGGGCGGTTTCGCGGACCCCCCCCAAAAAAATGATATGCGTAACCAACTAGCCTGGTGTGAAATTCTATCACTTAGAATAGGGCCGAACCTCCGCATGGTTAGTTGCTAACGTATTCCCTGTGGCTGTTGCAGCTGTAGAGGGCACCCGGCATCATATGACCTGATGATTCATAAAGATGGAAGAGACGGGTGGTGCCGGTGCAGATGAAAGGTTTGCTGAGGAAGGGTCTGGCTGAACTTGTCCTAGATAGTCGGTTAACGACTGATCTTTTGGTTGGATTTCTCCGCGACGAGGTACGCAAAGTTGGGGTCAAAAAAATCATTCTGGGTCTATCGGGCGGTATCGACAGTGCCTTGGCCGCCTTCTTAGCGGCGCGCGCTATGGGTCCGGGGAATGTTCATGCCATCTGTATGCCCTACCGATTCTCGAATCCCCAGAGCGAGGCTGATGCCCGGGAAGTAGCCAGTGCCTGCGGAATTGGGTATGAAGTGGTAGAGATCACACCCCAAATTGACACCTATTTTGAGCGGTTTCCTGATGCGACAAATCTAAGGCGCGGGAACAAAATGGCTCGCGAGAGGATGACCATCCTCTATGACCAATCCGCCGCTCACGGGGCTCTGGTGGTGGGAACGAGCAACAAAACCGAGCTCCTCCTAGGATATGGGACCCTTTTCGGGGACATGGCAAGCGCGGTAAATCCCATCGGAGATCTTTTTAAGACTCAGGTGCGCCAAATTTCGCATCATGTGGGTGTCCCGAAGAATGTCATTGAAAAGCCGCCGAGTGCGGATCTCTGGGTGGGCCAAACGGATGAGGATGAGTTAGGTTTGACCTATCAAGAGGTGGATGCCATTTTTCACTATTTGATTGATCGCCGCTACGATCGACGTGAAATTGTCGAGCTCGGTTTTTCCGAAAAGGTCGTGGACGGGATCTTACGCTTGATTCAGCGTAGCCAATACAAGCGGCGGCTCCCCCTCATAGCCAAAGTTAGTCACCGTACCATTGACCGTGACTTCCGGTATGCACGTGACTGGGGGGTTTAAGCCTACTCTATAGCCCAACAGATCTGCCCTTGAGCATTTCGCAGGCCTATGGCACAATCCCATAGAATACAGTGGGTTTTGGGGACGGCCCAACTAACCGCTTATAGTTCTCCGTAAAGGGGCTTGTCGTGGCGAAGAATTTAAAGAAAGCAAAAGCAAAGCCTAAGGGGAATCCAAAAGACAAGTCAAAAAAAAAGGCTAAATCTACCTCCCGATTTAGCACAAAAAGCAAAAAAAAAGCTAAGGGAAAAATTTCCCTTAAAGCCAAAACCAAAACCAAAACCAAAACCAAAACCAAAACCAAAACCAAAACCAAAGCCAAAACCAAAGTCAAAGCCAAATCTAAAAGCAAATCAAGAAAGCCCCCCCAGAAAATATCCAAAGCAGTGTCTAGGGTAAAACCAAAGGGGGCAAGTCCCGGAGCTGTGGCGCCTGACTTTCGGCTCCGGGATGGAAACGGGAAAATCCACCGTCTGCTTCAATATAAGGGGCAAAAGGTGGTTCTTTATTTCTATCCCAAGGACGATACTCCGGGTTGCACCCTTGAGGCGAGAGAATTTAACAAACAAAGAAAAAAATTCGCGGCAAAAGGAGCTATAATTTTAGGGATTAGTCCGGACAATGAAGTGAGCCACAAAAAGTTTAGTGAAAATTTAGAGCTTAAATTTTCACTCCTTGCAGACCCCGACGGGCTCGTAGCTTTGAAATATGGGGCTTATGGTGAAAAAATACTTTTCGAGACAAAATTCAATAGCGTATTTCGTTCTACCTTCATCATCGACGAAGAAGGGACCATTAGAAGAGTATTCCGAGATGTTCAAGTCAATGGCCATGTGACGGAAGTTCTCAAGGCTCTCTAGGGTTCCTGCCATTCCCCCCTGTTTGAATAGCCGCAACCTCGTTGCTATAAAAATTGACAACTTGGCTTTCTGCGCAGAGATTTTTGTTGTATGTGCGTTTGGGGTGTGGGATAAGCTAATCCACGTTGAATCAATAAGATAGATTTTTCTCTCTTCCGGGTGGGCGGAAAGAACGTAGCTGAGAAACGAATATGCTTCTTGACGATCTTCGATTGCTAATCGAAAAGCGAATTCTGGTTCTGGATGGTGCCATCGGCACCATGATCCAGAGCCATGATCTGGATGAGACCAATTTTCGCGGGGCTCGCTTCGCTGATCATCCCTGCGACCTATCCGGAAACAACGACCTTCTTCTCTTGACCCAGCCGCGAATTATAGAGGACATCCATCGTTCTTTTCTCGATGCGGGAAGCGATATTGTCGAGACAAACACATTCAACTCAAATTACATTTCTCAGGCCGACTATGCATTGGAAGGTTTGGTTTATGAGCTGAATTTCGAAGGGGCCAGGATGGCGCAACGGCTCTGCAAGGAATATACAGCAAAAAACTCGGACAAACCTCGTTTCGTGGCAGGCTCGATTGGGCCTACAAACAGGACACTTTCTATATCCCCCGATGTAGCCAACCCAGGTTACCGCGCGGCAACATTTAAAGAAATGGTTACTGTCTATACCGAACAAATTCGTGGTCTCATCGATGGTGGGGCAGATATCCTGATGATTGAAACCGTATTCGATACCCTAAACGCACGGGCGGCAATTTACGCCATCGATACATTGACTGTTAAAACTGGGAGATCTCTTCCTGTAATGATTTCGGGAACGCTTCCTGACCAAAGCGGCCGCACTCTATCGGGACAGACCTCGCACGCCTTTTGGATTTCGGTGGCCCATACCCGAAACCTACTTAGCGTCGGCCTCAACTGCGCTCTTGGAGCAACTGAGATGCGTCCTTATATCGAAGAAATTTCTAGGGTTGCACCGGTGCCTGTAAGCGCACATCCAAACGCGGGGCTTCCGAACGAGTTTGGAGAATATGATGAGACGCCGGCGGAGTTTCTGCGTTTGATCAACGAATTTGCCCGGTGCGGATTCTTAAATATCGTTGGTGGTTGCTGTGGTACGACCCCCGAGCATATCCACTTGGTAGCGGAGGCGGTTCAATTCATTTCCCCCCGAAAACCTCCAAAGAGTCCTAAAACTTTCCAACTCAGCGGGCTGGAGCCAGTCATCATGACCCCTGAGTCAAATTTTATGAATATTGGAGAGCGGACGAACGTCGCGGGATCAAGGCATTTCGCCAAACTTGTTTTGTCCGGAGATCTTGAAGGTGCGCTTGAAATAGCACGTCAACAGGTTGAAGGCGGCGCCCAAGTAATCGACATCAACCTTGACGAAGGGATGCTCGATTCTGAAGTGATGATGACGAAATTTATCAACCTTATGGCGGCAGAACCAGACATCGCGAGGTTACCTTTCATGATTGATTCGTCGAAATGGTCGGTTATCGAGGCAGGTCTTCGGTGCCTCCAAGGGAAAGGGATTGTCAATTCGATCAGCTTGAAAGAGGGAGAAGAGGAGTTTCGGGAGCAGGCAGTCAAGGTTCTTCGTTACGGAGCAGCGGTAGTTGTGATGGCTTTCGACGAGGAGGGTCAAGCGGACACCTTTGATCGGAAAATTGAAATCTGTGCCCGCGCCTATCGAATCTTGACTGAAGAGATTGGTTTTCCACCAGAGGACATCATCTTTGATCCAAACATCCTGACTGTTGCTACCGGGATAGAAGAGCACAACAACTATGCAGTGGACTTTATCCGAGCGATCGAGTGGATTAAGGAAAATCTACCTCTTGCCAAAGTGAGTGGCGGAGTGAGCAACATCTCGTTTTCCTTCCGGGGGAACAACGTTGTACGAGAAGCGATGCATTCGGCGTTTCTTTATCGAGCCATCCGTGCTGGCTTAGACATGGGCATCGTGAATGCAGGCCAACTTGGAGTCTATGAGGAAATTCCTAAAGATCTTCTTTCTTTGGTCGAGGACGTTCTGCTCAACCAGTCACAGGACGCGACCAACCGCCTTCTCGAAGCCGCCGAACGGGTCAAGGGCGGCGGCAAGAAAAATGAAAGAGATAATTTGGCTTGGCGGGAAGGGCCGGTTGAAGGGCGATTGAAGCATGCGCTTCTCCGCGGAATAGTTGAGTTTGTCGAGGAAGATACCGAGGAAGCGCGACAGAAATTATCCAGTTCTCTAAACGTCATTGAGGGCCCACTCATGGACGGCATGAACACCGTAGGTGACCTGTTTGGTGCTGGAAAAATGTTCCTTCCTCAAGTGGTAAAGAGCGCCCGCGTCATGAAAAAATCGGTTGCCTTCCTTGTTCCTTTTCTCGAAGAAGAAAAAACACGAGGAAAATCCTATCGTAAGAAAATTAAGATAGTAATGGCGACGGTCAAGGGAGATGTGCACGACATCGGCAAGAATATTGTTGGCGTTGTTCTGGGATGTAATAATTTTGAAGTGATTGATCTTGGCGTCATGGTACCGGCCCAGAGGATCCTTGATGTCGCCATCGAAGAGGGGGCGGATGTTATCGGCTTGAGCGGATTGATCACTCCTTCTCTAGAGGAGATGGTGCGAGTGGCGCGGGAGATGGAACGGCGTCGTTTCCAGGTGCCCTTGCTAATCGGGGGGGCTACTACCTCACGAAAGCATACCGCAGTCAAAATTGCACCCAATTACAGTGCGGGAACCATTCACGTCACTGATGCCTCCAAGAGCGTTCCTGTCGTATCTTCCTTGATGGCTGAAGGAAGAAAGGCGAAATTTCTTTCTGGGGTTAGAGACGAGTATAAAAAAATACGAACTGATTTCGAGGACCAATCTCGGATGTCGGCCCATCTGGTAATCGAGGGGGCGCGGAAAAACGCGTTTCAAATTGATTGGAGCCGTTACGAATCTTTTCCGCCTCGAGAATTGGGTGTCACCGTGTTTAAAAATTTTTCGCTCGAAACCTTGCGGCGCTATATTGATTGGGCGCCATTTTTTCGGGCATGGGAGCTTAAGGGGAGATATCCGGACATTTTAAATTCTCCCACGATGGGAAAAGAAGCAAAATCCCTGCTTGATGACGCAAATGCACTACTCGATAAAATCATCCAAGATAGAACCATTACAGCGAATGGGGTTATCGGCTTATTTCCGGCAGGGCGGGACGACGCAGACAACATCGAAATCTACACGGACGAATCCCGCTCCAAGACACTAGTTCGGTTCCACATGCTTCGCCAGCAATCCGAAAAGCGGGCCGGATACCCAAACCTTTCTCTGGCTGATTACATTGCCCCTTTGTCGAGTGGAACGAGAGACTACCTCGGGGCTTTTGCAGTGACGGCGGGGATTGGTGCGGCCGATCTCGCCGAAGAATTCCAGCACGATAATGACGACTACCAGAGCATCATGGTCAAGGCACTAGCCGACCGACTGGTCGAGGCTTTCGCTGAATCTCTCCATGAGCAAGTTCGGAAGGTTAATTGGGGTTATGCCCCGGACGAAAAAAAATCCCAAAATGATTTAATTGTGGGGCGTTTTCGTGGAATTCGCCCTGCACCGGGCTATCCTGCTTGCCCGGATCACACGGAAAAGCGCATCCTATTTGATCTCCTCAGTGTGGAGAAAAATACCGGCATCTCCTTGACAGAGAGCTGTGCGATGATGCCCGCGGCCTCGGTTTCGGGTCTCTATTTTGCTCACCCAGAGAGCCACTACTTTTCTGTCGGGCGTATTGGGCGCGATCAGATTGAAGACTATTCTCGCCGGAAAAGGGTCTCTATTGGCGAGGTCGAGCGCTGGCTTTCCCCAAATCTTAATTATGAACCTGGCGGGACCATTGTGTAGTAGCTGTAGTGGACGCAAATTTTAATTCTTTGCGGTGGATCTTTGGAAAATTCAATATTCTCTAAAACGAATAGGAGATGCACCCATGGCCATCAGGGTGAAGGAGCTTCCGGAGGCGACAGAAAATTGGGCGGAAGCGGATTTCAAGGGCCACGCCAAGAGCGTGGTGACCGTCAAGGGTGGACATACCATGATCGTGGACGAACCCAAGCGACTCGGTGGTTCGGGTGCGGGTCCCTCGCCGACTGGCTATCTAGTGACCTCGCTTGCTGGGTGCACAGCGGTAATTCTCGAAAGATGTGCTAAAGACGCTAAGCTCGAGATCGAATCCCTCAGGGTGAAATCAACCATAGTCTATAGTCCACGAGGGATTGCAGGCCTTGAGGGTTGCAAATCCAACCCGAGTGAGGCGGTGACAGAGGTTTGGCTAAGAATCCCCGCAACTGTTGGGCAAATAGAGGCCCTCAAAGTAAATTATTTAGAACGTTGCCCTGTCTACAATCTGTTCAAGGCGAGTGGCTGCAAGATGACAGACAGCTGGCATGTTAACGAATAATACTTTTTTTGACGATGAAAATGGGATAATCCCACGAAGGGTCCCCTCTTATGCTTTTCGAAGGATACTCTTGGAAGCGCCATTCTTGGGGATAATGACATCATCGTTGGGGCTTTGCCGAGCCGGGCCCCTGCTTAGGAGAAATTCTGCGACTACACTTCCGACCACTTCAATCTCATGGACTGCACCGGGCGGGAAATGGATCAAGTCTCCTGTAGAAGCACCGTGAATTTGGCCGTCGATAGCAATGCGTAAAATGCCCTTAAGAATATAGATAAACTGCTCATCAGCATGAATGTGGGGGTCAGAGTAGGATCCAGCTTCCATTTTTAAATAGCCGACGCTCAAGTTCTGGCCGTGTTGCCAGGATGCCGAGGCGGTGGTGTATGAGATTCCCCCTTCGCCCTGACTGCCGAATTCTGGATAAACATTCATAAATTAATCTCCTTGGGATAGTGAATTTGGCCGTGTATTGCGCTAGGGAAATTTTACTACAAAAAGATCTTCCATTCCTTGGGCAACAGGCTGGCACTTTTACCCGACTGGTTGTACATTGCCGTCTCTGACGAAAACTACCACCCGTAAGAGCGTTGGTCGTCCTTTAGAATTGCTAGTTCAACAATATTTCAGGAGGAATGTTTCATGCGCGCTGCTGTTTTTGCTTTAATTATGTCGATCATGTTTTCCGCACCAGTTTTTGGCTATGATCGTAGTAATCACCCAAAGCCTGTCCCGAATGGCTCGTTCTATGAGCAGGGACGCATTCAAGTTCATCAGGGCAAATGGGAACGTGCGGTTTTGTTGTTTCAAAAGGCTGTTTCTAAGAACGCAAAAAACTACAAGGCGTACACCCTTTTGGGTTACAGCTTCCGCCATTCTGGCCGGCTCATTGAGGCTATTGAAGCATATAATCGAGCTGTTGAAATAAGTCCTGGTTATGCAGAGCTCCGAGAGTATCGGGGCAAGGCGCTTGTATTGGCAGGAAGGAGCGAGGCCGCAATGCGGGACTATGCTGCTCTCGTGCGTATGGGTTCCCCGCTCGCCGAGGATTTAAAAATAGCGATTGACAAAGGCATACGGTAAATTAACTAGCCCGTTGGCACGGATTGATGGCTGAAGGTTGGAGGCAGCCTTGAGTGCCCCGATGGACGCGTTTGAGTTTTTTTTTGATAAGCCTTGGTCGGACGGTCTTCCGGTAGTTCCGCCGACTGAAGAGCGAGTTTCTCGAATGCTTATGGGGACCTCGAGGAGGGAGGGAGAGTCCGTTGGAGTGATTCCCCCTGCCTTCGAGGAGGCGAGGATTCGAGATGTGGCGATTCACGCGGTTATGGCTGGGTGCCGACCGGAATATATGCCTGTCGTTTTAGCGGGCGTAGAAGCAATACTCGAGGAACCATTCAATATTAATGGCATCCAGGGTACCATGCATTCCGTAGCCCCTCTGATCATTCTGAATGGCCCCTACTCGAAGGAGATTGGCGTAAATGGCGGTCTGGGCTGTTTTGGCCCCGGCTTCCGGGCTAACGCCACCATCGGACGTGCGATCCGGCTTATCCTACTTAACCTTGGGAGCGGCATCCCAGGTGTCACTTCAATGAGCACATTTTCCCAACCTTCACGTTTTACTTTTTGTATCCGTGAGAATGAAGAAGAGAGCCCTTGGGGCCCACTCTCGGAATTCCTTGGATTCTCTCCTAATGAAAATGTTATCACCCTTGTCGCGGTCGAAAATCCTCAGCTTGTATTCGACGATGTGAGCACCGATCCCAATCGCCTGTTTATCGCTATTTCGGACTCTATGGCCCATCTTGGCTCCTGGAATAATTGGACTCGCTCGGATCTCGTGGTGGCGCTGGCTCCCCAGCAGGCGGCCATTTGTGGTCGGGCAGGGTTGGGTCGGGAGGAAGTACATGCGCGGTTATGTGAGATGGCGGGGCGGAGATTGAATGAAATGAGTCGGGGTGGTAACTACCGGCCTGAGCGGATCCAAAATCTTCCCTTTCCGGTAGATTTAGAAGATGATCACTTTTTCATTCCTACGATCAAGGATTCAAAAGATTTAAAGCTTATCGTCGCGGGCGGGGTGCCTGGCCCTATCACTGCGGTCATGCATGGCTGGAGTGGGGGAAGCCAGTCGGTCTCGAGGGCCTTTGTGCAATGACTGATGAGATAGATGAGTTCGAATTTTTTTTTTGATAAACCCTGGTCGGATGGTCTCCCGGTAATTCCGCCGACCGAAAAACGGGTTGTTCGAATGCTTATGGGAACCTCGCGGAGCGAAGAAGAGTCCGTGGGTGCAATTCCTCCCGTTTTCGAGGCGACAAAAGTTCGTGATGTGGCAGTTCACGCGGTTATGGCGGGCTGCCGGCCCGAATACCTCCCTGTCGTCCTTGCGGGCATAGAGGCGATGCTAGATAAGTGTTTTGGGCTTAACGGTCTTCAGGGGTCGGGAAATAGCTCTGCACCGCTTCTTATAGTTAACGGATTTTACGCTCAAGAAATAGGTCTTCACGGTGGGCGAGGCTGCTTTGGTCCTGGCTTCCGGGCGAATGCGACGATTGGACGGGCGATCCGCCTCATGCTCATGAACTTATGTGGGGGAATTCCCGGCGTAGTATCGATGGTTACCTTTGGTCAGCCCTCGAAATACATATTTTGTGTTGCCGAAAACGAAGTAGAAAGTCCCTGGGAGCCGTTTTCGGTGAGCCGAGGGTACGGTGTGGGCGATAATGTAGTGATAGTCGTTGCATGCGAGAACCCCCAGCTTGTAGTGGATAATTACGCGCGGAATCCGGAGCAGCTTTTTGTCAGTATTGCCGACACCATGTCTCACTTGGGTTGCTGGAATCAATGGGTGTGTTCGGACCTTGTTCTTGCATTCTCACCACAACAGGCTGCGATCTGTGTAGATCTTATTAGAAACGAAGTTCGCCACCGGCTGTGCGAACTTGCAGGTAGGAGGCTTGGCGAGTTGAAGCGAGCGGGACAATACCGCATGGAGTGGATGGAGGACCTCCCATTCGAGGTGGATTTAAAAGACGATAATTTTTTCGTGCCTGTGGTCAAGGATTTTGATGATCTACGCATTAATGTGGCAGGCGAATCCCCTGGTCCACATAGCGCGGTCATGCATGGCTGGAACGGGGGGAGCCGAGCAGTCTCGCGGATGTATTCGGTCTGACCGACTTCAGACGGACCGGCCGGGAAAGGACAAGATTGTGGTTCTGCCTGACGATGAATTTGAATTTTTTTTCGATAAGCCTTGGTCGGACGGTCTTCCCGTAGTTATCCCTACTGAAGAACGAATTGAGGATATGCTCACTGGGGTTGACCGAAATCCGAACGGGGTCATCGGGGAGGTCCCTCCGGCTAATGAGGTTATGACCGTCCATGCTGTCGCTGTTCATGCGGTCATGGCTGGCTGCCGGGCGGAGTATTTTTCCGGTCTTGTTGCTGCGCTCGAAGCGGTACTAGAACCGCCCTTCAACATCAATGGTATCCAGGCCACCATGCACAGCTGTGCCCCTTTGACTATATTCAACGGTTCCTATGGAAAAGAAATTGGGCTTCATGGCGGATCGGGGTGTTTTGGTCCTGGGTTCCGAGCGAACGCGACGATTGGTCGCGCCATCCGACTCATCCTGATGAACCTCGGGGGCGGTATTCCTGGCGTTACCTCGATGAGCACTTTTTCCCAGCCCTCACGCTATACCTATTGCATCCGCGAGAACGAAGAGGATAGCCCTTGGGAGCCGCTCTCGGTAACGCGAGGCTATCGCACCGAAGAAGATACCGTTACTGCAGTCGCCTGCGAAAATCCTAAACTTATTTTTGACGACATAAGTAAAGATCCTGAAACACTCTTAGCCGGTCCAGCGGACGCGGTGGCCTATCTTGGATGTATGAATGCTCTTAGACGGACCGACTTGGTCTTTGCAATTAGTCCAGATCACGCAAAAATATGTGCCGATGCAGGATGGTCGAAAGCGGACGTACATGCCTATCTTTGCGAGAAAGCAGGCAAAACACTGGGCGAACTCAAGGTCGGCGGTGGCTACACTGAGGACCGCATCCAGGATCTGCCGATCAAAGTAGACCTAGAGAACGATAATTTTTTCGTTCCGACCATTAAGGACCAAGATGATCTCATGATCATAGTCGCTGGAGGTATCCCGGGGCCAATCAGCGCATTCATGCACGGGTGGAACGGTGCCAGCCGTCCGGTGACGCGGAAAATATATCTCCAGGACGAGGCTTGAATTTTTCACAGGAGAATAATTTTTCTTTGATTGGAAAGGGTTCTAAACAAAAGATCCTCAAATCTCCTGGCTTTTTGTTGTGATTAAATTTCAATCTATTTTAGTGTCCGTTTCTACCATTTTTTCTTTCGTTAATCGTACGCCAGGCTCGCTCAGGCGTAATGGGGAGTTCATAGACCACGCTCCCGATGGCGTTGTTGACAGCAAGCGCCACCGCAGCCGGGGCATTATTACAGGGAGGCTCACCGACCCCCCGAGCCCCGTAGGGGCCTGCGCCCTCTCCACACTCAATGACAATGGACTCGAAGTCACCTACGTCCGATGAGGTCGGGATTAGGTACTCGTGGAAGCTCTGCGATTTGCAGTCTCCTTGGGACATCGTAATCTCCTCGTGCAGCGCATAACCGATACCCATAACAGCACCTCCCTCGAACTGGCCCTCGACACTCTGGGGGTTGAGGGCGCGACCCACGTCATGCGCGGCCACGTGTTTAAGAATATTGATCTCGCCCGTGTCGAGATCCACCTCAACCTCAGTTGCATGAACGCCGAAGGTGTAGTCTGACCAACCGCCGAGCCCGCCCATGTAGCGCTCGGGGTTTTCGTACTCATGGCCGGGCATGTTGTAACCATGTGTGCAATGGAGTGCCTCACCTATCTGTTTGGCTTTTCCTGCCGCTTGGCCCAAAGTGACGCGTCGGTCCAGGGAAGAAGCTACCCAAGCCTCCCCCCCGCCGATACGAATGTCGCTTTCGTCTGCCTCGAGGAGCGAAGCTGCGCCCTTGATAAGTGATTTACGCACCTCGTCGGCGGCGAGTTTGACAGCGTGGCCAGCCATGAGGGTTTGACGACTACCGGCCGTGATACCCGATAGCGGTGTCGAGGCCGAATCCGACAGGCGGGTGGAGACCTGCTCGAGCTGGAGACCCAACGATTCGGCGGCCAGTGTTTGAAGGGTAGCACCCTGGCCCGCACCGATGTCGGGCGCGCTCACTCGGACAACGGCGCTCCCGTCCATTTCGATATGGACGGCAGCCTCGGCTGAGTCGAAGGGGCGTCCGTAGCCGGTGATATTGGCGGCGAAGCCCTGGCCAATCTTTTTGCCGGGGGCAGCTTTTCTTTTGGAACCGAGCGCCCTGATAGCGCCGTCGAGACAAGAATCTAGGCCTGGCTCAAATTCGATCTTTTGTCCAGTTACGAGCTGGTCACCTTTTTTGAGGAAGTTGCGTCGTCTAAGCTCGAAGTGGTCCATCTCCAAGGCGTCGGCTACGAGACTCATCTGGTTCTCGTAGGCAAAGCAAAGCTGATTCGAGCCGACACCGCGCATGGCATTCGTGATTGGGTTGTTTGTGAGATATCCGTGGCAGCGAATTGCAGCGTTGGGAACTTCATACGGACCGGTTGCAATACACATCCCACCAAGCAGGAAAAGATTGGTCTTATAGGGATAGGCTCCGGCGTCGCCGATTACGTTAGCCTCGACAGCGAGAATTTTCCCGTTCTTCGAAGCGGCGGTGCGGTAGTGCATTTTGAAGGGGTGTTTTTTTGAAGTTGAGCGGATGCCTTCTTCTCGGCCTAATGTCATTTGTGCGGGCCGACGAGTGATATGAGTTAGGAGTGCTAGATAGGGCTCGACGGTGAGCATTCCCTTGGCCCCGAATCCGCCCCCCACGTAAGTGCCTAAATGGCGTACCCGACTTTGAGGAAGCCCCAGCATCATGGCCATTGCACGGTAGTATTCGATGAGTTGAGTGCCGACTCGGATGGTAAGGACACCATCTTCTTCCAGCCAGGAAGCGCCGGAAGCTGGTTCTAAGAAAGCGTGTTCAGCAAGCTGGGTCTCGTAGGTGCGCTCGATAATGATGTCCGCAACATTGAAGGCGGCCGCCGTGTCTCCCCGGGTCACACTGAAATCGCATACTCGTCGCTGGGCGGCTATTTTTTCGCCGTGACGGGTAGTCCAGACGCCCTCCTTGGTCTCAATCTCGACCTTTATCGCCGCTATTCCGGCTTCTAGTGTATCACGCGAATCTGCGCCCACCACAGCTAGGGCGTCCCCCGTGAACTCGATCATCTCTTCGACAAGGACGGGCTGACCGGGGTGGGTGGCCGTATTCGATCCAAAACGGAAATTTTTACCCGGAATGTCCTTTGCAGTAAGCACAGCGGCGACTCCCGGAATACGTTTGGCAGCTCGAGTGTCGATATTTTTGACTTTACCGCAGGGGACTGGAGTGAAGAGAACGCCGCAATGGAGCGCACCGTCCGGAATATGGTCCTCCCCGTAAGGCATGGACCCGTCCGATTTAGGGATAGCGTCGTAGCGGATATTGGATTTTCCTACCAGAAGTTCACTTGGCATAATATCGCTCCATAAATATTTTAGCTGATGGGTATGATTTTGCTAAAATTTTGACCAGACTCGCCATTAACCAGGTCATTTTCTCAAAATTTTCTTGTTTAGGAAAGCTTATTCTAGACAGAATCCAGCCTACCCTACATCTATAGACATGTTCGTCTGTCCAGAATACCATTATGTTTGGCTAATTTTAAAAATTCCACGTAAAGGGAGGTATGCCATGGCAGGAAAGATGGATTTTGTCGATCCCACGGCGGGAAGCGTAAGGGAGGCGATTCCCCTCGCAACCCGTCCCGCGGGTCTCAGGGGGAAAGTTCTCGGCATTCTAGATAATACGAAAGAGCAGGCCGATATTATCCTTGAGACCCTAGGAGAAGGCCTTTGCGAGAAGTACGGAGCTAAGGAAGTGATCATGTGCCGAAAAGAGCATTATTCGAAACCAGCTCCTGATGCCATGATCGAAGAGATGGCCGACCAATGCGACGTAGTTATCTGTGCCCTGGGTGGTTGAGGCTCATGTACGTTGTGCAGTGTGCACGACACGGTGGAATTTGAGAAAAGAGGAATACCCTCTACAACTATTATTACTGAAGCGTTCAAGACGGCGGCGGATTTTCAGTTCAAGGGCAAGGGGATGGCTGATCATCCCTACGTAAAGCTTCCCCACCCGGTTAGCAACCTGACCCCTGATGAGATGAGATCTATAGCGAAAGACTTCGTGGGTGAAGTGGCCGGACAGCTTCAGAGCTAATGTTTCGGTTAGCGCTCTTTCACAGGGGAGGGATGTGTGCGCGAATTTACAGAGATCAAATATGAATTCAAGGATGGCCTTGCACAGGTAACCATCAATCGCCCGGAGCGCCTGAATTCCCTCGGGATGAATCTCGCAGAGGAGTTCGCTGCGCTGGGTGATGCGCTGATAGATGAAAAAAGGGTTCGTGTTGTCCTCTTGACCGGTGAGGGCCGGGCTTTCAGCACGGGGCGTGATCTAAAAGAGAGCGCAAGCCACACCCCAGAGGAAGCTGACCGCTACCAGCTTCTTGGTATGGATACCGTCACAAAATGGGAGAACCTTCCCATGCCTACCATCGCCTCCATTAATGGTCACGCTTTTGGCTGGGGGATGGAAATTGCACTTGCCTGCGATATCCGTCTTGCCGCTCAGGAGGCGACCCTTTGTTTTCCCGAAACTGCTCTGGGTGTTTTTCCGGGTGCTGGGGGGACTGTGAGACTGCCTCGATTGATCCTCCCCGGGGTTGCCAAGGAACTAATTTACACTGCAAAGCGATTTGACGGAAAAGAAGCCGAGCGCATCGGATTGGTTAATCGGTCCTACCCTTCTAATCGACTGATGGATGAATCCACTGCAATAGCGGAAGCTATCGCTACCAACGGACCACTTGGGGTTCGTGCGGCGAAAAAGGTCATCACCCAAACTCAAAATATGTCTATGGCCCAAGCCATCGAATATTCCAATGCTGTTCGTATGCCTTTAAATTTCACGGATGATTTTTCCGAGGCCCTTGTCGCCTTCCGCGAAAAGCGCAAACCCAACTTTCTAGGAAAGTAAAGGTGCCCTTCGCTATAGATTGGCCGAGACGAAGACCCCTTTGGCGCGGTCAGGTATGATTTCGTTTGATGTGGGGCCCTGCGAAAAAGTTCTTCGTATGTAGGTGGATGGGGCCGATGCTGTCCTAGTTGGATTCGAAGGATGCACGCGTAAGACTCTTGGGCTGGTGCACACATTGGTGGTACTTTCGGGTTAGAGAAGATTTGGGGAGCATAGCGGCACCGGCTTTTCAATTTACTCATCAAAATAAGAGGTTGGGGATATGAGTATTCCGGAATCCGCGCCTTCACGGATGAACCCCTTGCTAGCTAGAGTGCAGCGTGAAGTTTTAGTTGGCCTTTCAGGTGATATGATATCAGCTGTTCAAATGCTTCGTGGTCGTGGGGGCGCGGAGCATAACCAGGATGTATTTGAAAACACGGGAAAACTGACCTCTCGGGCATGTGAGGAGATTGATGAATATCTAGAGGGTACGCGACGGTCATTCGATCTTCCTTTGAGTCTGTCTTTGCTAACCACGTTCAGCCGCGAAGTTCTTATGGTCACGAAGCGGATTCCTTATGGAGAAACGCGGTCTTACGGATGGGTGGCGGCCAGGGTGGGTCGGCCCAAAGCTGCTCGTGCTGTAGGGCAGGCACTCCACAGGAACCCGGTACCGCTTCTAATCCCATGACACCGAGTAATTTCCAGCTCGGGCAAGCTGGTAGGTTTTGGATCAGGCATTGAGCTTAAAGCAGCTCTCATCGAGCACGAGCGAAGGAACACCGGGAATTAAGTATGCACACCAAGTTAGGTTCTGCACTTTTGAAAACATAAAACAAAATCTATAAATAGCCTTTTCCTTATGCTAGCAATGTAATTTTAAAAAGGCTCCCCGAAGGACATTGCAGCCATGTGGTCAGTCTAAGTTGATGAATTTTAAATTATGCCCTTAATCTTTTCTGGCAAGCCAGTCTTGATGGATTTCTGGCGTATAAATTTATTAGACTGGTAGTGTGTTGGAGATAGAATTTCATTCGGGTTTTAGCGGGTACTCCGAGTGTTTTTTGGTGTCATTTGCTGGTCAAATGTTTTGAAAGAACAAGAACACAGTAATCTTAGTTTGAATTCTTGCGCAAGAAGATTTGGAATATTTTCACGGTAAGAATAAATTATTAAATTATTACGATTCACATTCGGCAGAAGAGTAATCACATAAATATTGTCCCTGCGCGCAAAAGAGAATAATTTATAGGAATGATGGGATGTCTGAATTGATGAAGAGATTTGTTGGTGAAGTTCGTGAGATTGTTCGCTCCAAAGGCACAGAAGAAGTAATGGCTGCGCGGGTAGTAGAACGCATGAAAATGATTCTCGGCGACTCCAATCTTCTCACCACAGATCAGCTTCTTGTGAAGTGCGGGGGGTTTACTCTAAACAAAATTCACGTTGAGAAAGACGACAGCTTCAGCATTGGCGCAGGAATTTGGGATGTGGGTAAACGCACCCCGATCCATGACCACGGAACCTGGGGAGTAATTGGTATCTATCGGGGTGCGGAAAAAGAGGAAAGTTTTAGACGAGAGGGCTCCCGCGTCTTGAGGGGCCAGGTGAAGATTGTGCCCTTAGGCACACGAATTGCCAGCGCGGGTGATGTTTTCGTTTGCTGTACCACAGACCAGGACGTTCATCGGGTGTCCTGCTACTCTACAGAACCCGTTGTGGGTATTCATGTCTATGGTGGTAATTTGGCCAAGATTCCACGACTAAAATATGATTCTGGTACCGGTGAGGCTGGCTCATTCAAAACCGGATGGGGTTTTGCTAAATTATCGATTTGAATATTATATATTTTTTAATTTCACATTTCTTAGTATTGCTCTTCATTTATGAATAAGGCACACCATTGGATTCCAAAGGAGAAAGGGGGTTAATTTGGTCGTTGACATGGGGAAGGCTCTGTGGGGCGCACAATTAAAGGGATAATACTGCCCAGGATAAGAATAGGAATAACCCCTGAGAGATGAAGAACCGTTGCATAAGCTAGGGCCTCGGCCAAGTCAATACTGTAAATGGTGGTCAACAACTTGCTGATAAACAAATGGGTAATTCCAGTTCCGCCAGGAACGGGAATCGTGAAGGCAATCGCCACAACAAATGTAATCACTGCGGCGTCGAGAAGAGAGAGTGACAATAATTGTTCAGAAGAAAAAGCCCCTGCTATTATCCAGCTCGCAAAGACATATAGGACCCATAATCCTACCGATAGAATAATCATCCCAGCTGCGTTCTCGCGGATGAACATACCTTGAAGTCCAGAAAAAAAGTTCTCCGCAATGTTTGAAAATCTATTCATCTGAGAGGGTATAGTCTTGGCCAGAGTTATTTTTATCAGCCGTAGTGCCAATTCGGGCTGGTCTCCCATTTTCCAAATAGCCATAAGTCCCGTCAATGTGGCCAGTGCTACGAAAATCATAGCTCGTCCCATTCCTGGATATATTTCCTCGAGATGGTATTGATAAAAAATCAGGGTTAGGACAAAAAAGATAAAGAGAGATGCCATGTCAAGAAGCCGCTCGGCCAGGACCGCGCTCAGACTCGCAGTCAGGGAGGTGTGTGCGAATTTCTTGAGGAAAATTGCGCGGGCAACCTCTCCGCACCTGGGGATCACCATGTTGACTGCGCATCCAATCGCAGTGGCAGCGACGGCATGGTTCGCAGTGGCAGCGACGGCATGGTGTTTCCGAAGGTCGAGATCAGAGGAGGAGAGCATGAGCTTCCACCGCCATCCACGCAGGACTAACGGGGCGAGAATAATCGATATTGCCCACAACACTGAAGCGATGTTAACTTCTTTCAGGTGGCCGATGAAGTCGCTAAACGGAATCCGCCGAAAAGCTATCCATAAAAAAATAACCATGATCGACAAACCTAGGCCGACCTTCCAAAAGAATCGAAAGTTTTTTTCAGCGTCGCCACCCGAGGTGTTTTTTAGTTTAGATTTCATTGGAAAGCCTCAGTCGTAGAAATTGAAGTGGTTGGGTAGCCTTCGAGTGGACGCTCAATGCGAATTGGATGACTTGGAAATTTCTTGAGACTCTGGATCATTCGGTGGTGGGCGGGCGGTGCCCAAGAAATTTGGCAGATGACCGTGATAAAATCCATGAGGAAATTTCCCGGTTCTTTTGGGTCCTCGTGGACTCCCTAATGGTTTCGAGAAAAAGGGGCCAGGAGCACCTTGTACACGAATTTCCCTTTGGGGACGAATATTTATTATTGTTATGGAAGCGATCTTTTCTCGTTGAAAAATTATCCTGGTTGGGATATTCCCGAGAACAGTGCAAGGCAGATTTATGGGTCTTCCCTAGAAATTAGGCAACCATAAGCCATATCGGTGCACACCAAATCGGGACAATTAGCTATTAACGAGATGTTCGTCTCATCCATGCCATTGTCAAGAGTCTGGATTGGCGCGATTAGAGCGAGTTTTGATGTCAGACAATTGGAGTGGTTGTCCCGTGCATGTCTGGCATAGAGGTAAACCAGTTAGACATATTGACGATATTTCCTGTGAAATTTTTATGAGCATGGGGACAGAGTCCGAACTGTCAACGGCGCCCCGAAAAAACGGTTGAATTATTTGTCCCGACAAGGGTATTTATGTAAGTTGTTATTAAGTTCTCGGGCAGTAGGTCGGAACCGCCCCATTACTGATCGGAACTCTAATTGCCCAGATTTGTCCAAATGAATTTGGCAGATAAGTTTCCTGCGCTTCGTTGATGATACCCAGAAAATAGAGCCACTCACTCAAGTTCTCCCTAAGAAGAACCTTGGCCGATGGTCTCCTAGGCTTATGTTTTTCAATGCAATGAAGGCGAAAACGGGCGTTTCTGCCAAATGAAAGCACACGTCAAATCCAATGCCATTGTTACAACCTGTGGCAACACAAAAATTTATTCTCCTTTTTTTCGATTCAATATGTTTTGCACGTTCCTAACCTCTACAATAGGCCCCGTTGAATTGGAAGAGCATTATTGGCGTACTAATAATTGGAATAAGATGGCCGTGTGGGTTCATGTTCTATTGTTTGATGTAGACGGCACCCTCCTTCATTCGGGGGGCGCAGGACGGCGTGCGCTGAATGAGGCCTTCGAAGAAATATTTGGAATTCCGGAGGCGACAAAGGAGATTAATCTTAACGGACTGACCGATGCGATTATATGTAAAAAAATGTTCCAAACTCATCTAAAGCGCAATGGTACCGGAGAAGAATATCGCGGCTTACTTCGTCGTTATGTCGAATTTCTAGAACAAGCTGTGGATGAGTCTGAGACCTACACTCTCATGCCGGGAATTTCAGCGCTTCTGGAAGTGTTGTCTAACCTGCCAGACGTTTTGTTGGGCCTCGGTACGGGAAATATTGAACTAGGTGCGAGAATTAAACTAGAACGGTCTGGCCTGAACCGGTACTTTTCTTTCGGGGGATTTGGATGTGACGCGGCCGAGCGTGCTTCCCTAATCGAGGTGGGGTTTAGGCGAGGAGAAGAGGCAGTGAAAACTGTTCAGCCCGGAGCGAAGACAGTCCGTTGGGTGATCGGAGACACTTGGCGAGATATTGAGGCGGGCCGGGCCTGTGGAGCACGGGTGGTAGGTGTCGCTACTGGTGGAGAAGACCGAGGTACTCTAGAGAAGGCGAAGCCGGATTATATTTTCACAAATTTCTCGGAACCTGTTCAATTGATCTCCGTATTGGAAGAAGCTAGAGTCCATCTCATGAAGTCGAACGATCTGGTGAATTACTTAAGATCCTGATCCCATGCGTATGACTTATTCCCGCCGGAAAAATTTCGCCTTCTGGATAATCGCGGTCCATATTTTGGGGGCTGTCACAATTATTTTATTTTGGGGCGAGAAGTTATTTTTGTCCGAAACCGGTGCGCAGGCATATCTCCAAAATCGAATTGCTAAACTTCGCGGGGGACCTGTGGAAAAATCCGTCGGGTTAATTGGGCGTGAGATTAAGAGGTTTCTCGATGCTTCAAGGCATTTAAATCAAGTAGAAGTACGAATCGACGAAGCGGGCACGAATCGTATTGTATTTACATTAACAGTTCCCTGGGCGGAAAAAAGCTCCAAACTTCACCAACGTCGAGGCAAGACAACTGCTCGGCTTGTAGCTAGCCTGCTCAAGAGTGCCGGAGCGGAACGGACAGCAGTTATAGTGAAGATACGCAGAAAGCGAATCCTTGACGGGGGGATCGATCCAGTGGGGCGAACAGTGTATGTGGCGGAGTCAGGGAAGGTCCATTGGTTCGCTCCGGGCGTTTCCCTTGAGGGGGTCCCGGGAAAAAAACGGCGGCCGTTTCCGGCCGCCGTATTAAATTCAAATTCCGTGCGGTAATTTAAGAGACTAAGCTTTCGACACATTTGCCGCTTGAAGCCCCTTGGGCCCCTCGACAATATCGAAAGTGACTGCCCATCCTTCCTCAAGAGTTTTGAAGCCATCCCCTCCGATGGCCGAAAAATGGACAAACACATCATCTCCATCTTCCTGGGAAATAAATCCGAAACCTTTCGAGTCGTTAAACCACTTCACCGTTCCTTGTGCCACTTTTGTTTCTCCTGCAACGCAACTGACTAGGCCGCACGGGCATCCCAATGACGCCGGGTCGCGGCTTCTTGCCAAATGTTCCCACGCCATTCGTGGAAAGCCGGGTTATACTATGTCCAACTAATTCACGCAAGTAGGTGAAAATATAATATTTCTGACCTGAAGATAGCCCTATCCCAGCGGGGGGGGGCTATCTTCAAGACCATGGAGAAAACTCTATGAAGGTCCAAACGGTAGCAATCATGAGCCCTGGTGAAATGGGGCAGGCTGTTGGCCGTGTTTTGATCACGGGTGGCCTAAAAGTTGTCACCTGCTTGGAAGGCAGAGGCGAGCAGACTAGAAAGGTCTGTAAGGAAGCGGGAATTCAAAACCTGTCTAGCCTCAAGGAGATGCTTGGCATTGCCGATTTGGTTCTTTCCATTGCCCCCCCTGCAAAGGCCGTGGAAATTGCCTCCACGTTGGCCGCGGCAATGATTGCCTCCGGCTACAAGCCTCCTTATGTTGACTGCAATGCCATTTCTCCTGGAACAACCCGTCGTGCTGGGGAGGAAATCGGCCGGGCGGGGGCGAACTACATAGACGGCGGAATTATCGGCCCGCCCCCCGGCAAAGGGTCCCCGCCCAAGTTTTATGTAAGTGGCCCAAGTACAGGGGTAATGTCCGAGCTCGATGGAATGGGCATCAAAGTCCGCCCCATCGGGGACGAGATTGGTCGTGCCTCGGGCATGAAGATGTGCTACGCATCGATGACAAAGGGGACCCAGGCTCTCCAGACGGCTGTGTTCACCACTGCTGAGGCTCTGGGGTTGACCGGTGAGCTTCGGGCCGAGCTGATGGAGGACCGCGAGGAGCTCTACAACCAAATCGAGGCAGGCACTCGAAGGCTCCCATCCGTATCTGCCCGTTATATCGGAGAAATGGAGGAGATTGCTGCGACCTATGCATCTGTCGGGGTGACACCTAAGTTTCACCAAGGGGCCATCGACGTTTACCGGCTATTAGGGTCGACGCCCCTAGCCGAGGAGACTCCTGAGACCATTGACCAAACCCGTACCCTTGGGGATGCAGTCAAGGTTTTTGTTCGTCACCTACCGATGAAATAGACTTTTTACGGGAAGAACAACTTATTCAGTGCGCAAGTGCTTAAATAGGCCCGATATTTCTAATGAAGTTATGTATGTATCTTTGCTGTTTTGTCTACTTATTTTTTAAGGAGAGTGGGTACCAAATCCGCCCTCTTAATTAAAGTTCAAGGGGGGGGGAGCTTTGCTATGCGTGATAAAGGTTCGGGTTGCGCGTAGCGTCTGTTACAAGTCGAGTCTGCTAGGATGGGAAGGCTGAGGATCAAGGGCTCTGGGTGTTTCCCTTCAAATTGCGGCCTAGGAGAGTTGTGTTTTGTTCAGTACGCTTCTGCTCCTCTTTCGCCACGAGCCATATTTAATGAAGGCCCATGTCAATATAGGCTGGCGGGCCTTGTCTTTCGCCAAGGTTTCGCTCGTATCCTATTGAACTCTGGGTATAAAAGGTAATTAGTGTAGAAAACCGTGTGGAGCCCCGAACAGGGTATGCTCTTTCTCTTCTTGGTAGCTACGTAACACACCCATTGGCCGGATTTCGATCAGCCAAGAGATCCCGGAATTTATAATGGCCAGACAATCCACATGAATTTAGGAACCAAGGCTAAGTTGCTCGTTCTCTCCGGAAGCCACGCAGTGAATTCGGTCTATAACCGAATTCTCACACCTTTGCTGCCTCTTATAGTCACCGAATTTGACCTAAATTATTCCCAGGCCGGGCTCATCGTCTCGGCCTATGCGGCGGGAAACAGTCTCTTTCAATACCCCATTTCTTTCGCTGCAGACTATACAGGCCGCCGGAGGACAGTTCTTGTCTTATCGCTCGTTATCAACGCCTTGCCAGTTTTATTTTTTAAGTGGACGGCAGCCTATTCCATGCTTCTTTTTCTTGTATTCGTTAGCGGCATCGGAAGCTCGGCCTACCACCCATCGGCGGTGGCTATGGTGGCTGAGGAGATACCCGGCCGGCGTGGGTTCGCCATGGGAATTTTTAAAGCGGGTGGGGATTTCGGTAGTGTAATCGCTCCTGCTCTAGCTGGCTGGCTAGCGGTCTATTTTCTTAGTTGGCGGGTCGCGGGGCAGATTTTTGTCTTGCCCGGAATCATTTGGGGGGTGCTCATTTGGGTGGTATTCCGGGACACTCCTGTTACTCGTGGCCCCCTCCGACTGGAGGCAAAATCCACCCTGCGGGGATTGTTCAAGAACCGAGCGCTACTTTTCATGTTGGTGCTCTCTTCGTGCCGGGTCATGATTGGCCGAGGTACCATGGCATTCATTCCTCTAATATTGGCGGAGAGCTACGGGTATGAGGCCACTGGAATTGGCTGGATTCTAACGAGCTACTACCTTTTCGGGACGGGAAGCTCGGTCATTCTTGGAAAACTGTCGGACCATTTCAAATACACATCATTTATTGTTGGCATGCTGGTCGTTACCACTCTTGTATTGGCTTTGATGCCCTTTGCATTGGTGACGTGGTCTTTCTTTACGCTCCTAATTTTACTGGCGACGAATTTGGGTCCCTCTCAAGGACCCATCCTTTCCGTTATGTCAGAGATGGTCGATGACAGGAGTAGAGCCAGCTCGGTTGGGCTCCTCTACTCCGCGAATGAGGTTGCTGGCACCCTTTCCCCCTTCATCGGGGGGCTCATTGCACAGAGTGTTGGACTTCATAAGTCGTTCCTTTTTTATGCGCTTATTTCTGCTGTCGCGACCGGCGCCGGAATAGCCGTATATCGAATTCGAGAGCGTCAAACCCTTGTAGGTGGGTGAATATGTCGTGAAGATCGGGATACAAGCGCAGTAAAAATTTAAAACCATTTAAATTGAATTTTTCCGATTCTTTTGGTGCCAGCGAAAAGATTTTTCATTTTAAGACGTTTTTAGTGAATCAAGTCTTCATGTTGGGGAGGAGTCTTCCAAGGTGACAATCTCGACGGAAAGTACGTTTTAGGGCAGGAGCATCTGCTATAAGCCCATAGGGGAAAATGCTGAAAAGCCTTTTTGGAAATTCCAATGGAGCTATGCATGTCTGTAATTGTCAACAAATTAGGTTAATACGAGCAAACCTTACCTCTTTAATTGTACTGATTTTTTCCTGTCAAACGGCTAACTCTTGTGCGAAAAATGAAAATAATTTTTTGGTACTTCTGTGTGCTATTGTGACCCTCCCAATCATTTTAGTTCATGAGGTACTGGAACGAGTGCTGGCATGAGGCATTTCAGTAGAGGTCTCGGGCTAGTCGGTCCTACTCGGTCTCGCAATTGGTGGCGCCATTTGCAGTAGCACTTTCTTATCTATCTTATTGCCGCTGACGCGCGGGAAATCTGCGATTTCGATGAAGCGACTGGGTATCTTATAACTCGCTATGCCGTTTTCCTTTAAAACCTCAGGGAATATGCCGAGATCCAGCGTGCAACCAGAGCGCAGCTGGACAAAAGCCCATGGTACTTCGCCGTATTCTTTATCAGGCGCAGAGACCACGGCGCATTCAAAAATATCTGGATGCCTTCTAATTTCTTTTTCGACTTCTGTGGGGAGGATTTTATGACCGCTTCGGTTGATGATCTCTTTGATGCGTCCGTTGAGTGTTAGGCGGCCTTCATTATCAAGAAATCCGATATCACCGGTCGCATACCATCCCTTCGACCAGACTGCTGCAGTCATTTCTGTGTCATCCCAGTAACCAGATGAGGCAAATGGAGCGGACACTTTTAACTCACCGTAGGTTCCGGCAGGCAGACTGTTTCCCTGATCATCCTCTATCCGCAGCCGGCATCCACGAAGTGGCAGTCCGACGGAACCGTTCAGCCGCGCGTGTTTGGGCTCATCTGCACTCGCATGCCCGAAACCCGGACATTCCATGCTGCCCGACGCCACGATGACTTTGCAGCCGGTTTGAACCTCAAATGACTTTGCTGATCCTATATCTGCTGCTGCGGTGCCAACACGCAAAATTCGGAGAGAACTCAGGTCATAGGACCGCAGCGATTCTTGGGCCAACCGTGCCAAAATAACCGGCACCGTCGTTCCCACCGTGATTTGAAATTGCTGAACGAGATTCAGCAATTCTGCAGCGTTGTAATTGCCTGAAAATGTAAAAGTACACGGAATTGTGCCAGAGACCATCCAAACCACCAGACCAGCAGCTCCGGACATGGGAGCAAAAATCCCGACATTGTCGTCCTTTGTGATCCCTAATCTTTCGCCAAGAACGCGGCTCAGGCACATCTGTGCGCCTTCCGGCCATTCGCATAATTTGGCGAGGCTGCTGGTACCGCTTGAGACGGTAATGAGGGAAATTTCATTAAATTTGAAGGGCCGATGTGCAAAATTATTAAAGGAGTCACCGTTTGACGGGCGTTTAAGCATGTCATTCCAGGTAAGCCAATTTTCTAATGGGGTGCTCCCCACGCCGATGCGATGTGCGGGGCAGAGGACGTTCTCGGTTGCACTGTCAAGCCAAGCAAATTCGCTTGAGTTCGCAAGGTTTTGGGACATCACAATTAATCGAGGGGTGATGCGCTCCAGCACATATTCCAGTTCTTTGCGCCTCCATTGCAGGGGAGCGAATGCACCGATGATTCCTGCCTTCTTCAGCCCAATTCGGAGGACTACTTCCCGGCAAGATGATGGAATTTGGACCAAAGCCCTCTCATCGCGGTCCAGTCCCAGCTCAATTAGATTAGCGGCAAGACAGTCTGTTACCGATTCCAATTCAGCCCAGGTGTAAGACTCAGTTTGGTCGCGGCAAGCAACAGTATTTGGAAATTTCGCGGCAAATGTAGCGTACCGATGGAGCATGGTCTCGCGAGACCAGTGCCCCGCATTGAGATAGGTTTCGATGTCTTCTGATTTCAGTAGGGAAGGGCGCATCTCCGCGTTAGCGGCCCTTGTAGATGGGAGTGCGTTTTTCGTTATAGGCTTTGAGACCTTCCTTGCTGTCTTCGGTTGCCATGCATATGGCGTATAGTTTTCGCTCGTAATCAATTCCCGAAAGTAGGTCCGTTTCTGTTGAACGTAGAACGGCATCACGACCGGCAACGAAGGCCATAGGGGGCCGTGAACCCAGGGTACGAGCCAATTCTTTGGCTCGTGTTAGCAATTCATCATGATGGGTCACTTCGGTCACTAGCCCAATTGAGTGTGCCGTTGCGGCATTAACGGGTTCACCGGTAAGAATCATTTGCATTGCCCAGCCTAGACCCACAAAGCGGTAAAGGCGTTGAGTGCCTCCGCTGCCGGGTATTTGCCCCAGGGTGATTTCTGGTTGTCCAAATGACGCATTGTCGCTGGCAATGCGAACCGTGCAGCCAAGCGCAAACTCCAATCCGGCGCCGAAACAGTAGCCGTTTATGGCAGCGACGGTAGGCTTTGCAAGCCGTTCAACGGTGGTGGGCAATTCCTTTCTCAGCGTTGCCTCACTTCCCATTTCGGAATGGAGTGTCCGCTCGTCAAGCTCAGGAATATTTGCACCGGCGCAAAATGCCTTACCCCCATGTCCCTTGAAAACAATCACGCGTACACTTTCATCATCTTCGGCACGGCGCACACAATCCAGGAGGTCAGCCCGCATTTGATGGGTCATGGCGTTGTGCTGCTCGGGCCGGGATAACGTGACGATAAGCAACTCACCGTCTGTTTCCGTTAAGATATTTTGGTATGTCATGTTCACGGTGTTCCCTTCAAAAAAGCTTGTTCCATCGGAATCTAGGCCCTGGAAACTTGCAAGTATTCTATCAATCGGGTCGAGAACTCGCTACTCGAATGGTTTCTCCGATGTATCGAAAAAGAGCGAATGAGGAAAATGATGAGGAGCCCAACCGGACCGCATTCCGGGTGCTTTCTCCTTCTCGGAGGCGCACAATGATTAAGGCAGTCGGTATTCGCGAAATTAGATGTCGAGACCGAAAGTCCTAAAAGTTCCCCCACCCCCGCTAATCGGAAAAGGAGATTGTGTAGAAAAATTCGTCAAACCTTGTGTATAGGGACAAGCCGCTCTTTTAAAAGACGTCCACCGCCTAAAACTGGTTCACCGTAGCCGGCCTTTAGAAGTGTATGCCACATGGTTGTTGTATTACTCGTTAAAACTGGTTTGCCGAGCTCAGCTTCGAGTACTTCCACACCTTCGAGGGAGCGGAAGTTTGTACAGCTGATGAAGATGCCGTCCGCATCGCGGGTGTCTACCTTGCGGGCAAGTTCCATCGAGCGTTCAGGGGGCAGAAAGGCGGGGCATTCGGTGTTGAGCCCCTTTTCGGCGATGGTCTCGATCCCATTATTGTCAAGAAAGCTGACCAGGCGTTCGTTCAGCCACTGTGGATAGGGAGATGCAATGGCAATACGGGTAATATCCATCTCGTGCATGGCTTCGACGAGGGCGCTAGAAGTTGTGGTCGATGGGATTCCGGTACGCTCGTAGATGAGGTCGGTAATCTCTTTGTCCGCACCAGGCCGAACGAAACTGCCCCCTGTGCAGCCAAAACAGATGGCGTCAAGACTCGCGTCTGCGAGCATTTTCGCCATGTGCGGAACCTCTTGGATCATATGAAGAAGCGTTTCTTCTTCATCGTCGGTATGCGGGATACGCGTGAAGTGAACTGAGACGCCCTCAGGTGCCAAGCGCCAGCATTCGTACTCCATTACCGTATTCCACGAGGGAATCATGAAACCGATTTTTGTTTTCCAGTCCGTCACGACGGTCTCCTTTCTGCGAAGGTTGGGGTTCCAGTCCCCTTCTCGGGTATTTTTAGCCAGCCTTTCATTATTCTTAATAATAGGGGATCGGTAACTCACATTCAATAATGTGTCTTTTTGTGCTGTCAATCAAAAATTCTGCCCTTAAGTCTGAGGAGGAAAGAGCGATAGCGTGTGGTTCGTCCAATTTAAACCCATAAAGTATTTGGGCCACGTTGCCTTGGGCGCATCTAATTTGGTTATGTCGACGAAATTTGTTTCGAGATGGAGGTGAAGTAAAAGGTTCTAATCTTTCCGAACCAGCCCTGTAGCCTCCTCCGGAGGCAAGGTTCCCTTTTACCTGGTAGTGGAAAACGTCGAAGTTATGTGGGGCGTGTACCATAACCAGGCCCTTGACCCTTGGAATTTGAAAAAAGAATCATTCATGCTGGACCCATTGAATTCGTGTTGTCCGGTTGCATTCTTCCTGTGTTCTTATTGTACACACCGGCAGCAGTTGTTCAAGAAATTGTATTTTGAGAGCAAATACGGGCTATTTTTTCCAGTCATGCGGGATAGGAATCGCCATTTTCACGGTTTGCTACGTTCTTGTTACAATTTGAATGTGATGTAATTCAAGAGTGATAACTTTCTAAGAGGTAAATGACAATTCCCACAGCGGGTGTTCCTGAAGTTCCGGCGCGTGATGTTTTTCCTGAGTTCCGGGTTATGCCGGCCTTGTTCGAGGATGAGGTTTTAGGGTTAGGGGAAGACGAGTTAAACCGCCGCCGTCCCGAGAAAAGGTGGGGTGGTTGGTCAATAAAGGAGCAAGTTAGCCATGTAGCATGGATTCCTTTCCTCATTTTCCAGGCGTATTGGGGCGAGGTCCTTTTTGGAAAATCGGCGGGTCTCAGCGTGATTTCGGATAGAACCGGCAATGCAGACCGGATGCTTGATCCCGTTCGTTTTGGGGACATGGAAGATATTCTTATTGCCCTGCATGAAGGCTTCGAATTGGGCTGGAATATCCTCGGGCGTGAAACTCTTGGGTCTTTGTGTAAAAAATATTTGACCCGCCGGATCGATCCTGGCCGAGTTTGGCCAACCGGAGAGCGGGTAATTGACTATTTTGAAACGCTTGTCTTGCCAGCGCACGAAATGGGCCTTAGACGCGATCCGAACGACCTCTATTTATTTCACCAAACCCTCGAAAGCGCGATGCGTCACATTGTTTGGGAAGCATTTGCCCATCTTAAGACTATTCAGTTTCATAAACATGCTGAAGGGCTACCGACTGGACCGCCTGTCCCTGAAGAGGGATACACTGCGTTACTTAAGTGGGATTAGAAGTATTTATTTTTCTTTATGTAGAATGTGATGTCATTAGACAAATTGAAAATCTCTAATTCCAGGTAGGCTTGTTTGTCAGTCAAGGACAATTCTTTGTGGTTTATCGAACTAATGTCGGGTTGTTGGGTAATTTCATATCCCAGAAGGCAACATGGGCTTTTCTATGAAATAATGCCATTTTGACGGTCATTTAGAGATGACATGAAAAAGGTATGCAAAATTTGAGTGGGTGTAGGTAAGCGGGGCATTTATTTGCAGTGAATCGATTCGTTAATTAATAATTGCAAAAACTTCGAATAAATAATAACCGCTGATGTGAAAATTTTCAAATTCCAAATTAGTCAAAGCGCTTTTTTATTTTAAATAAAGAGGTAGCATTTTGGACACAGCGGTTTTTCTTTCAAGCCCGAAAATTTCTCGGGACATGCGGTTGTTTGGCAGTAATTTCTTGGCCACAAATGAAGGATTCATCAAAGTCCGTTTTGTGGGGTGGGGGAAGGGCAGGCTCGCCGAATTTCGTAATATTAAATATTGCAAAAGGATTGGATAAATGGAGGTGGAATAGACAGCTTTGAGAGAGACTGCGGATGCGGTTGTTATCGGCGGCGGAGTGATGGGGACCTCGATAGCCTTCCAACTTGCTCGACGTGGATTCGGGAAGATTATTCTTCTTGAGCGGGATGGGATTGCATCGGGCACCACGGGAAAATCCTCTGCTCTCATTAGAATGCATTATTCCAATGAGAGCACAATACGGATGGCATGGCGCTCGCTAGAAATTTTCGAAAATTTTGAAGATATTACTGGGGGCGGACAGGCCAGTTTGCGGCAGCCGGGCTATCTTGTATTTGCGAACAAATTGCTAGCTGATGGAATCCGGAAAAATGTTGCATTGGCCCAGTCAATAGGGGTCGAAACCGAATGGATTGATCTTGGGGAGGTGGCTCGAAAAGCCCCTTGGGCGAACCTAAGCGATGTGATTGGTGCGGCCTGGGAGAGCAAGAGCGGTTATGCTGATCCCTACGGAGTTGCGATGGGGTTTGCCGCCGGGGCAAGACAGAATGGCGCGCTAATCTGCCAGAACCGGCCCGTCATTGGAGTACGGGTGGGCGGCGGGTCTGTCATTGGAGTCGATACCCCTCGAGGTCCAGTGGACTCGCCCGTAGTCGTAAATGCTGCAGGAGCTTGGGTGAATAAAGTGGCGGCTTTAAGCGGAGACCATTTTCCCGCAGAAGCCATTCGGGAACAGGATACGGTTTTTGAAGCTGGGTATTCGACTGACGAGCAAATTGAGGTTGTCGTCTACGATGCGCCGACCAAGCTCTATTACCGTCCAGAGGGAGACAACCTTCTCCTCATTGGTCGAGACAATATTAATCCTGAATATGTTGACCCAGATGATTTTAATTTAAAAGAGGATATGGATTTCGTTCTGGATGTGGTGGAACGGATGACCTGGCGCTGGCCCGAGTTTGAAAGTGCTCGCCTATACCGGGGCTGGGGCTGTCTCTACTGTATCACCCCGGACTGGATGCCAATTATGGATCGCCACCCTAATGTAGATGGATATTTCCTTTGCACGGGAATGAGTGGGCATGGCTTTAAGCTATCCCCCGCTGTGGGCGAGATGATGGCTGAATTCATTATGACCGGCGCGTGTGCTCGGCCCTGTATCGGCGATTACCGTCTTGCCCGATTCGTCGAAGGAAATTTGATGCAGAGTGTCTTCGACCGTGGTTTTCAAGGGTAGAGGGACTAGTCTCTATTTTTTTGGCCGCGAGATAATATCGATCATCGAGTAGAGTTTTTCAGTGTTTTCGGACAGTCCGAAGAAAAGTAGACTTTTTTCTTTTTGGCCGGCGGTGAGTGTACTTAGATCGAGGGGCTGTCCGTCCGGATAAAAGGCGCCGCCACCAACCTCACCTAGAACTGCTAATGGGCCAAGTATGTCCCAGAGATAAGGCCGATCAACCAGTGCCCCGATTCCGCTTCCAGTTGCAGTGAAGGCAACGTGGACGGCGATGCTGCCGTAGGCCATGGATTTTCCAGAAAAATTCATCTTGTAGAACCGTTTTCTCGAAGAGGGAGAGAGTAGCACTGTCTGGTTGTCGACTTCCTTGGGGCGGAGTGGTGCGAGGGGATTCCCGTTCCGGGTGGCTCCTTTTCCTCGGACGGCTAGAAGCAATTCGCCCAATCGAGGTAGAAATATACCACCGGCCACCGGTTTGTTGTCCTCCATCGCTCCAATACAGATGCCCCAAGTAGGCAGCCCGTTCAGAAAAGGGTTGGTCCCGTCAATGGGGTCAATAGCCCAAAGCCGTTGGTTCTTAAGCGTGGTGGGTGACGGAGCTCCGTGTTCTTCTCCCATTATTAGGTCCTTGGGATATCGCACCGCGATGCGGTTTGTTATGTAGGTTTCCACTTGACGGTCGACATCGCTTACTAGGCTTCGGTCAGCCTTCCGTTCGCTCTTGGCCTTCGGGGCGAGGGAGAGAGCCATTTTCCCGGCCTCCCGAAGTATCTCTTCAATAAATGCCTTCATGCGCTTATAGTTCATTCCTTGATTCAAGTCCGTTCTAAATGCATGGTCTTCTGCCCGGTAGCCAAGAATAAAAGTATCTCTCTTAAATGATTTTAGCCAGAGCTGTTCCTCCCGGTTGCCCGGGGAGGGGACGAAAAGAGATACTGGTTTCAAATCACTTGGCTAGGTTGTCCTGCCGGTGGGTGGTGAAGGCTGGTTATCTGCCAGAATCCCCCCCCCCGAATAAAAGGCCTATTTTGAAAAACGCGCAGGAGAAAACACACAACCGATACGATTACACAAAAGGCTCTATTGGCTGGGGGATCACTCGTCTTTCCGTGCCGATGTGTGTCGAGCAAGTAATTCGCAACATCGATGGTATCCTAGAGGTCTATTGGATTGGAAGGTTGGGGCCAGAATTTCTGGCAGCAACCTCTCTCGGTTTTATGGTCATTCTTTTCCTTCGCTCGTTTGGTTTTGGTGTTCGCATTGCAGGCCAGGCGCTTGTAGCCCAGCGAATTGGCGCGAAAGATTCGGAAGGCGCCTCAGCCGTCGCGGGCCAGGCGATTTTTATACTCCTTTCCTATGCACTGGTGTTCACCTTAATCGGTTTTGTCTTTTCCCCCTATATTATGGCGTTGATGACTTCCGATCCCGTTATACTTCAGCTCGGTACGGCTTATATACGCGCAGGCTTTGCAGTGTTCGTTGTTTGGGAGGGAATGTTCGCCTTCTCGAATATCCTTCGCGGAGCAGGGGAACCGGGCTATACCTTAGTTGCCATGATTGCAGGTGCTTGTCTGTCAGTCGTTGCGGTGCCTTTGCTAATCTTTGGGGCCGGCCCAGTACCGGCCATAGGAATTGCGGGGGGGTTTTTAGGCATGGGTGTAGGGAGGCTCACGAGCTGGATGGTAATGCTATATTTCGTTGCGGCGGGCCGCTCACGGGTGAAAGTCCGGTTCCGAGATTTACGTCCTGATCCTGGAATCATATGGCGTTTGATCGGCCTAGCCTGGCCCGTTTCGACTCAAAACCTTCTGGAACGTGGGGCAAATCTCATTCTGCTTCGGATGCTCTCGCCATTCGGCACATTTGCTCTGGCGGCATGGGCAGTCGGTAACCGGGTTACTTTGATGGCACGGATGCCAAGTTTCGGATTACAGGGTTCGGTTCGTACCTTGGTGGGTCAAAACATGGGGGCAGGCTTTCCCGGACGAGCGATTCGCACGGTGAAGCTCGCCCTTGGCGCACTGATCGTCTTTGTCGGAATTGTATCCCTTGGCCTGTTCTTCTTTGCCCCGGAAGTTGTCACCGTATTTGGAATGAAGGGCAAGCCGGTGGGTGTCGGTGCGATGGCCCTACGTATCCTTAGCGTTGGTCTCTTGATGGAATCAGCACGTCGAGTTGTAGCGGGTGCATTCCAGGGGAGTGGGCAAACAAAGCCACCCATGCTTGTTGAAGGAATCGTCCGGTGGGCATTTCAGCTTCCGGTGGCTTTCCTAATGATAGCACCTCTGGGGGTGGGTGCTGCAAGTATCTGGCTGGCAATTTCGGGGAGCCAGATACTCAGTGGGATGACCATGCTCATTTGGTTTTTTCTCTGGGCTAGAAGTGGGGGCTTGGCAAGTTGTTCAGCGACGCTTTCGGCCGACCTGGTGAAATCCAAGGGCGTACAATCCCCCTGAAAATTTTCAGAGTCTCGCGTACGCAAAAAAAGCCGATGAATGAAGAAAAACTAAAAGCTGTCGGTCAGTGTGATGGGGTCGGAAGCCACTCTTCGTCTATCTGCAGGTTGGTGGATATATAATGTTTTAGAAGTTCCCTTGGTGCGGATCTAGTAATATAAGCAAACGTATGCTCGCTCGATGGCTTCTATTTCCAGCCTTGAAACATTCAGGGAGTCAATGACGAGAGGCACCTTTGTCACGTCCAGTAGCGTCGTGCGGTAGCGTCGTGTTTGACCTTGAATAAGCCGGTTGTCGTGGCGTCAATTTCATTACTTTCTGCGGATGTGGGAAACCCATCCTTGTAATTAATCTCGGTGAAGCTTTTCCGATATTAAGAAGCCATCTGGTACCATAATTCATGCTCTCACGAATGGAACCTAGCTCCATTGGCCCTAGATGAAAGAAGTGTTTTGCTGTGATGACCGCTTTCTGATAGCTTTGATGGAATTGCGAAGGAGAAAACATAGAACCGTATTTGGAGCGGGTGTTTTTTGGCCATTTGTACTTTAGCGTCGCGGGCCTCATTGCAGGATGGCCCGTTTTGTTTTGTTTAGAGTGGGCCGGTCGAATTATGTGGGCGTGGAGCGTTCTTGTTGACCGTATTTTTGGGTCTGAGGGCAAGGAATGGGTCGAGGATTCAAATGGCTGTTTGCCGCATTGGTCATTTCCGGTCTGGCCCTTCTCGTTCTGATGGGAGTTTGTTCGAGACTCCGAGGTTTTCCGGCGATTACGAATTTTTTTTGCCCTTAGCCAAGACCCGTGGTTGGGGCGCCGTCGCTGAGTGTACCTGCCCGTTGTCGTTGAGTCGGAGGCGGCTTCGTAACCATTCGCAGAATACATTTTGGAAGGAACAACATGTCTAACGCAGAAAGCGCAGTCACAGATGCTGTAGTCGAGTTCATTCTTGGGACAGAGGCCGATTTGATTCCTGAGGACGTAAAAGCGATTTCCCGCCGCTGCTTCGTTGACGGGGCTGGCTTGATGGTGGCTGGATCTACTGACCAGAGCAGTCAAATCGTTCAGGCATTCATCAAGGAGTTTGCAGGGGAGCCCGAAGCACGTATCGTCGGAACCGACATGACCGTCCCGGCACATACCGCTGCGTTCGCCAATGGCATTGCCGCCCACGCGATGGACTATGACGATACCCAATTGTCGAGTTACCCAGACCGCATCTACGGCCTCCTCACCCATCCAACCACTCCCGTTCTCGCCGCCTCGATGGCCATGGCAGAGGCACTTGGCTCGACGGGGGAGGAGCTCCTAACAGCATTCATGATAGGTTTCGAGGTCGAGTGCAAGGTGGCCGAGTGCATCAAGCCCGATCACTACATCAAAGGATTTCATTCGACGGGTACGATTGGTGCCATCGGTGCTGCGGCTGCTGCGGCTAAATTGATGGAACTGGAAGAGAGGCAGCTTCGGTTTTGCATGGGAATCGTCTGTTCTGAGAGCGCGGGGCTCCGTGCCAATTTTGGGACCATGACAAAACCTTTCCACGCTGGGCGCGCGGCCGAAAACGGTGTCGTCGCGGCTCGTCTTGCCGCTGGAGGCTATACATCTGACCCGGGGATTTTCGATGGCGATTGGGGGTTCATGCAAATCATGGGCGGCGGCTGCGACCCAGACTACCTAATCGGCAAGCTCGGCAACCCTTGGTCGGCGGTCGAGCCTGGTGTGTCGATCAAACCCTATCCGAGCGGTTCGCTCTCTCATCCCTCGATGGACGCGATGAGAGACCTCATTTTGGAGCATAATATTGATGCCAACCAGGTGAAGAAAGTCCGTCTTGGCACTACCACCCGGATTCTCCAACCACTACGCTACAATGACCCCCAGAACGAGCTCGAGGCGAAATTTTCTATGAAGTACAGCTTGGGTATATTGCTCCTTAACGGCGGAAAGGGAGGGATTGCCCAGTACAGAGACAAGGTGGTTCAAAAGCCTGAGGTGAAGGAGATGCTTGAAAAGATTGAGCCTTACGTGGATGAAGAGATTGAGGCTATGGGCTACGATCTTATTCGTTCAAAGCTCTTCATTGAAATGGAAGACGGTACCGTACACGAAAAGTACACTGACACTTCACGAGGTACACCCAAGCGACCGATGGATCGGGAAGAGCTATATGAAAAATTCACGGAGTGCTGCAGTCTTGTATACGACACGAATCAAATTGCTCGTGCCGAAGCTCTCCTCTACAAGGTGGACACTCTCGAGAGTATTTATACGTTGATTGAAATACTCGGCCCGAAGAAAGTCGACGAGATTCAAGACGATTAACAGAAGCATCTATGCCCACCTAGAGAATCAAGTGATGATTGTTCGAAGGGTAGGTGTGCGACCGCACTGAGATGGAAAAGGCTGGATTGAGCTAGATAAGATGGCCTCTATTTCTGGGGTGTATTTCGAAGTGGCGGGGGGCCCACAGGAGTCGAATGTACCAAATTCATATCGGGTGCCCAATAAGACTATCATCCAATTTGCGTCGGTTCGTCTAAGAAGGAATTCGAGGGACTGGGAAATTAATTATGGTCGGGGAAGCTCAGCGAATATTTGTTGTTTGTAGCGATTTAATGTTTTCCGCGAGCATTCGCGAGGCGGGCGCATCGCAGGGTGCGGTACTTGAATTTATTGGTTCGGTCGAAAAATTCAATGAGGCCCTGGAGCATTTTCAAGCCACGCTGTTTCTCGCGGATCTCCATCACCCGAAAATGGGTGGCGAGGAGGCGTGCGGGCTAATTCGGAAGGTGCGTGCCAGCACCAAGAATAAGAATGCGTATGCTATCGCCTTTGGAAAACACACTGAACCCGAAATACTAAAAGCAGCTGAGGAGGCCGGATTCGACAAGGCAATGCCGCGCTCGTTGTTCGTGCGCGAGATGCCCGAGATTGTCCGCCGGGCGGCTAGTCGTATTCGGACTGCAGATTGAGCAGCAGGTCGCGCGCAAACCCTGAATGCCACTCCGAGAGCCTGATTTACTGGGTTGAAGTTCCTTCAGATGTGCAGCATTTTCTGCAGGGCATCTTAGACGGGTGTGACGGGGTTGGCTACTACCAGACCATGGTGCATGGCTATGGCCAGCGGGAGGATGGACAGACCACTGCGCTGGCCCGTATCACCTCCACCGAGGACAGTCGCGGAGCAATGGAAGCCCTGCTCGATACATTTGTTGCCGGTTACGGGCTACAACCCCTGGATAAGGCGCCTTGCATCCTTCCGGATTCGCAGCCACCCTCCCGGAAGGCCGGGAGGAAAATGAAATTATCCGGAGTCGATATTTTTAAGGGAAAAGAGGAAGCTGGATGAAAACATGGTGCGGCGCTTTTGCTGGATTTTCCCTAATCACCTTGTTAGCAAATCTGCAGCCTGTGCCTGGCATGGAAATTCTGAAACTTGCCACCTCAACGAGCACATCATTTACCGGCATTCTCGATCATCTGCATTCTCCTTTCGAGAAAAAATTCGGGGTTCGAATTCATACCATCGCCGTTGGGACGGGAAAGGCACTTCGCCTAGGAGAAAATGGAGATGTTGACGTAGTGATGGTTCATTCCCCTAATGCGGAGGAAGCATTTGTTTCCAGAGGAAGTGGTGTAAACCGGCGGAACTTGATGTACAACAATTTTGTGATCGTGGGGCCCATTTCGGATCCCGCCGGTATTTCGGGAACGGACGGTGTGGCTGCCGCGCTTCGGCGAATTGGGGAGCGCAAAGCAGTTTGGGTTAGTCGTGGCGATGATTCGGGAACGCATAAAAAAGAAATAACCCTCTGGAGAGCTGCTGGCCTCAAGCCCGAAGGTAAGTGGTACCGATCCTTGGGCCAAGGGATAGGGGGGACGCTTAAGGTTGCGGACGAGATTGGGGCCTATGCGCTCAGTGACCGGGGTTCTTTCATTTTTTTCGCCGCCAGAGGGAAGGTGGACCTACAGATTCTCTTAGAAGGTGGTAGAGCCCTTTTCAATCCATACTCGATCATCGCCGTCAACCCCAAGCGCAATCCCCATGTGCGCTATGATTTGGCAATGAAATATATTCGCTTTCTCACTTCAGCCCGAGGGCAGGAACTTATTGGATCCTTTCGTTTGAAGGGGAATAAACTGTTTTATCCTTTTATGCCACCAGTTCGGCCGAGAAACTGATGAATCAAAAAACTGCAGGTCTTCAGGCCAGACCGGCCATAGCACCCGGAAAGGAGTGAAAAAGGCAGGCCTGAATATCCCTAGAACGAGCCAGTAAAATACATTTCATCGGTATCCGTAGATGCAGGAATGGAGATAGAGTTCTCTGAATTATTAGAAACTATTTGATCGTCATACGATTTACTTGTCGGTGCAATTGACCGTGCCCTTTCATGCCTCTTCGATACTTATGCCTAACCCAAGCAGGAGCATCTTTCTCTCGGTTCTTGCCGTCTATACTTTTCTACGGACCACCTTGATTCTCTCATCATTTGAATTTATATCTTCGACTGTTGCGGTCTTTAACTTAGGTTGGGGGAATAATAGAATCCTTTTCTTATTTCTTATGGATTGGGTACCTGGTTTTACCGTCGGGTTAATGGGTATTGGCAGCGGAAGAACTTAGTGTTTTTCATCGATGTGTTCGTACTGGACACCGAAAAAGGCGGCGGCCACCCCACTCTTAGATCTATCGTGGGGGTGTTTAATTTGGTTTGCATGCACCCTCTGGAGGCAGCGACATAATCCTCCTCCTTGGGCTGGAGAGTTTTAGAACGCGCAGGGTTTGTCGGCGCGATTTACGGCCCATGGCTGTTGGTTCCGGTAAAAAACATCGAGGGCATGGGTGAGATGGATTTTTTTCTTCAGGGAATTAAGGATGGCATCCTACTCGCGTTGAGCGGCGATCCCGATGTAATGCGCGCATCTTGGGTTACTGTCCAATTGAGTTTCTGCTCAATTGTGGTGGCCAGCCTGATTGGAATGCCCATCGGATGGGCCCTTGCCTTACGGCGATTCAGAGGACGGGGCGTGGCTATCGCGGTAACTCAAACTCTTCTTGGGGTACCCACGGTAGTGATCGGCCTAGTCGTTTACGGGTTGTTGTCCCGGCGGGGGCCGCTGGGCTTTGCTGGCCTCTTGTTCTCTCCCACAGCTATCGTAATTGGACTGGTGATTCTTTCAGTTCCGATCGTTTCAGTATTCACAATGACGGCCATCTCTTCGGTGGACGGCCTCGCATGGGAAACGGCCCTTACTCTGGGCGCCTCGCCCAGGCGGGCTTCTTGGATGGTGCTCCGCGAGGCTCGCTTCGGCCTAATCTCCGCCATCATGGGGGCGTTCGGACGGGTTTCTTCGGAGGTGGGAATTGCGATGATGCTGGGAGGCAATATTAGGGGTTATACGCGAACCCTGACAACCGGCATTGCTCTAGAAAGCATGAAAGGGGAATTCGGGTTCGGGATTGCCATGGGCTTAGTTTTAATGGCAATTATATTTGTCACAAATCTGGGCATACGAGTTTTGCAAAAATTCTAATGAATAAATTTAGACTCGAAGATATCCAGGTTAGCTTTAACGGTGACGTCGTGCTCGATATTGCGCGACTTGAGGTTGCTCCGGGCATTGTTACCTTCATATCGGGGCCCAATGGATCAGGGAAGACGACTCTTCTTCGGGTGATGGCTGGGCTGCTCCGACCCAGACAGGGGTGCGTTTCATATTTGGGCGAACCTATCCTGTACGGCAGAGGGGGGGTGGGTCATCGC
>Ga0315336_1001328_pt1 | contig 49725 bp, 49 predicted proteins | sample ASW5metaG_FD_204512 | JGI IMG/M metagenome (GOLD analysis project Ga0315336, IMG submission 204512) | Ammonia-oxidizing marine archaeal communities from Monterey Bay, California, United States - ASW #5 | ecosystem: Environmental > Aquatic > Marine > Intertidal zone | place: USA: California...
AAGCAGCTAAAGGAATCAAGATAAAAGCTATATTGGGCGTAGGAGATCTGGAAACATTGCGCAATGTTGCTAAGGCTTCATTAGTTTGTATGATGGCTGGAGCTGATTTTATCAAAACCTCTACTGGCAAGGAAAACATTAACGCAAACTTAAATAATAGTCTTGTGATGTTAAGGATGATTAGAGAATTTCATCAATATTCAGGGAAAAAAATTGGCTTTAAACCTGCAGGGGGTATATCCACCTCTAAATCTGTGATAGAATTTTTAATTCTTGTAATGGAAGAGTTGGGTAATCAATGGATTGATCGTCGATTATTACGGATTGGTGCTTCTAGTTTATTAATTGATATAGAAAGACAACTATACCATTATGCTTTTGGACGTTATGCAAGTAAAGATAAAATGGCAATAGCATAGATGAGTTCAATAATAAAAAATTATCAGAAATTACAATATGGTTCTTCTCCTGAGGATAAGGCCGAAGTATTAAAATGGATTAAAAAAATACCTAGTCCAAATTACAATTTTATCAATGGAAAATGGACAAAAGCAAAAAGTAAAAAATCACTGCAATCAATAAATCCTTCTGATAATTCTAAATTATTCAAACTTGCAGTTAGTTCTAAAACTGATGTTGACACAGCAGTAAAAGCAGCAAAAAAAGCATATATTAAGTGGTCAAAGATATCTTCCTTTAAACGTTCAAAATACCTCTATGCATTAGCTCGATTAATTCAAAAACATTCACGTTTTCTTTCAGTCTTAGAATCTATTGATAATGGAAAACCCATCCGTGAGACTCGTGATATTGATATCCCGTTAGTTGCTAGGCATTTTTATTATCACGCAGGTTGGGCTGCAAAATCTTCTGGGACTAATTTTGAGCCCTTAGGAGTTATAGGACAAATTATACCTTGGAATTTTCCATTACTAATGTTGTCGTGGAAAATTGCACCTGCAATAGCTTGTGGAAATACCGTGGTATTAAAACCCGCTGAATATACATCACTTACTGCACTTTTTTTTGCTGAATTATGTGAAAAAGCAAAAATACCGAAAGGTGTAGTTAATATTATTACAGGCGATGGTTCAACTGGGCAATATATCACTGGACATAAATTAATAAATAAGATTGCTTTTACGGGATCGACTGAAGTTGGTAAAAAAATTATTACTTCCACATCTGACTCAAATATAAAACTTACCATGGAATTAGGTGGAAAATCTCCTTTTATAGTTTTTGAAGATGCAGATTTGGATAGTGCAGTAGAGGGCGTGGTTGACGCGATTTGGTTTAACCAAGGACAAGTTTGTTGTGCTGGTTCCAGGCTACTAGTTCAAGAAAGTATTGAAAAAAAATTTATTAAAAAATTAAAACAACGTATGGAAAAACTCCGTGTTGGAAATCCTCTTGATAAATCAATTGATATAGGAGCAATTGTAGCCCCTATTCAATTAAAAAAAATTGAAAAATTAGTTAAAAAGGGAAAAAAAGAGGGTGCTAAATTATGGCAACCTTCGTGGTCTTGTCCAAAAGAAGGGTTATTTTATCCTCCTTCCTTATTTACTAATGTCACTCCAGCATCTTTTATTGCTCAAGTAGAAATTTTTGGTCCTGTATTAACAACTCTTACTTTTCGCACCCCCAGTGAAGCTGTAGCGATTGCTAATAATACTCCATACGGGCTTGCAGCAAGTATTTGGTCAGAAAATATTAATTTAACTTTAGATGTAGCCCCAAAAATCAAAGCAGGTGTAATTTGGATAAATTCAACTAATTTATTTGATGCTTCTTGTGGATTTGGAGGTTTTAAAGAAAGTGGTTTTGGAAGAGAAGGAGGTAGTGAAGGAATTAGAGCATATACTAAATCTAGTTTACCACAAAAATTTGAAAAAAATAAAATTAACAAAAAAATAAAATTTAATTTACCTGAAATTGATCGAACCCCCAAACTCTATTATGGAGGAAAACAAAAGAGACCTGATGGTGGATATTCTTTTTCTATTAATTCAATTAACAACAAATTTATTTGTGATATAGCGCGAGCAAATAGAAAAGATGTTCGTAATAGTGTTGAAGCAGCTTCAAAATCTTTCTCAAATCAACTAACAAATTTTAACCGTTCTCAGATATTATTTTATTTAGCAGAAAATATTGAACAACGGAAAAATAATTTTATTGATCTTTTAATTGTTTTAACAGGTATGACTCATAATAATGCAAAAAATGAATTTGTAAAATCTTGTGAGCGACTATTTTATTATGCTTCAATGGCAGATAAATTTGAAAGTACTGTCCATAATCCTCCAATTAGAGGTTTAACGTTAGCAATGAAAGAGCCTTTGGGTGTAATTGCGACAGTGATGAATAATAAAAGTCCATTAATAAGTTTAGTAACAATTTTAGGATCTGTGTTTTCTACCGGTAATACAAATATTATAATTCCTGGTGAAAAAACAGCTTTGATTGCAACAGAATTATATCAGGTATTTGATACTTCAGATATTCCTTCAGGATACATAAATATCTTAACAGCTAAGGAGGGAGAGTTAAATACCACTTTATCTCAGCATGAAAATATTGATGGTATATGGTATTTTGGAGAGGATAAAAAAGATAGGTCACAAATTATTAAAAACACCGTATCCAACTTAAAGCGCTATTGGTGTCCTAATGAAAAACATATTGATTGGTTCAATTCTTCTGCAACTTTTCTTGATGAATTTTTATATCAAAGTACACAAATAAAAAATATTTGGATGCCCTACGGTGAATAATATATAATTGTAATATGCTAATAAATATTGATCCTATTTTAAGTCCTGAAATTTTGCATACACTGCGGTCAATGGGTCATGGAGATCAAATTGTTTTGTGTGATATTAATTTCCCAGCACATTCTAACCATACTAATGTAATGCGTTTAGATGGCGTTAATATGGTTCAAGCTATGAAATCAATTTTATCGGTATTTCCTTTAGATAGCTTTGTTCCTGCAGCTGTTTATCGTATGGAAGTTGATAATCAGCCAGATGAAATTAACCAAGCTAATAAAGAAGTTATTGATATTATTAAAGAAGTTGCTGGTAAGCATTGGATAATAGGATCAATCGATAGACAGAACTTCTATCAGGAATCAAAGAAGGCCTACGCCTTTATTACTACGAGTGAACGAAGACCTTACTGTAATTTTATTCTTACTAAAGGGGTGATAAAACCAGATGGTTCAGTTTGGATAAATTAAACATTTTATTTTATAAAAAATGAAATCAATTAGTATACTTGGCATATTTGTTGCTGATCTAGCTTTTTTTGGAAATTCAATTCCAGAAATAGGAGAAACTGTTTTGGGTGAAAAATATGTTATTGGTCCTGGTGGTAAAGGATCAAATCAGGCAGTAGCGGCAGCAAAAGCAGGAGCAAAAACATATTTTATATCTAAAATTGGAGAAGATCAGTTTGGTAAAATGGCAATTAAATTATACGATAAAGTAGGTGTAGATTACTCTCATGTCGTTATAACTAATGATCACGCTACTGGGGCAGCCGGAATATTGGTTAATCAACAATCAGGAATAAATGCAATAAACGTTGTTTCTGGTGCCTCTGGAACTTTAACCAGTCATGATATTGATAATGCATCTGAAATAATAAAAAAATCAAACATTTTTATGACTCAATTAGAGGTTTCAAAGGAGGTTGTTTTCTATGCACTTAAAATTGCACATCAGAATAACGTTCCAGTTATACTAAATCCAGCTCCAGCCGATACAATTAATAAAGAAATTTTTCCCTTAATTGATTATTTTACTCCGAATGAAACAGAAGCTAGTTTTTATGTTGATTATAAGGTTAAAAATGAAGAGGATGCCAAAAAAGCCTCCGAAGAGCTATTAAAACTTGGAATAAAAAACATTATTATTACATTGGGGGAAAAAGGAGCTTTTTTTGCTAATGACAAAGAAAGTTTTCATGTTCCAGTAATCAATCTCAATACTGCAGTAGTGGATACAACTGGTGCTGGAGATGCTTTTAACGCAGGTTTTGCTGTGGCTCTTACTGAAGGTTTTAATAATAAAGATGCTATTAGATTTGCTAATGCTACAGCTGGATTGTCAACTACTAAATTAGGAACTGCTAATTCCATGCCTTTGCGTTCTGAAATTGAAAAATATCTATAAGTTCTATAGTATAGGCCTATGCAATTATTTCTCGAGCGATTACTTTACTTTTGGGCCGCTATTACAGCTATTGGTTTGCTTTTGGTTGTTTTGGTATGGGCGATTTCTACTGTAATTTATGTCGCCTTCATCTCTTTATTTGTCGCTATAGCTGCAGCAGCTTTTTACCATTTTTATTGGGCGAATAGAGATAATTAGAATTGATTTTTTGTTAATTAGCAATAAGCAGCTGTTCTGGGATCTGGAGACAAGCGGGGCTGGAAAAAAAGAGCATGCGAAAGCTTTTGCTTCCACACCTAAATGGGAGCAAATACTTCAGATAGCTGCAATTTTAGTAGATGAAAACCTGCAAGCAACCAATCAAAATATGAATGAATTTTGCAGGCCTCGAACATCAATTATTGCGCAACCAGGAGCATTACTTATTACACAAAAAGGGATTAAAGAATCAATACAAGCAAAGCATTCTTCATATGAATTAATATCAATGATTAATAATCAATTTGAAGAATGGAAAAAAGAAAATGAAAATCTTGTTTTTATAGGACACAATTTGATTCAATTTGATTCAACAGTCTTAGAATATAATTTATTCAATAATTTATATTTTCCCTATATTGATAGAAAAAATCGAGGCGATACGCTTAATCTAGCACGGGCCCTCTATGCTTTAAATCCCTCAGTTATTAAAACCCCTCTAACAAAGAAAGGTAATCCAAGTTTTCGATTAGAAAAATTAGCAGAGTTAAATAATTTACCTGTAGAATTTGCTCATGATGCTTATAGTGATGTTAAAACATCTATTGCTCTTACAAAATTTATTCATGATTCAGATCCAGAAAGTTGGTCACAGTTAGCAATGACAATGAATAAAGAAAAAGCCATTGAATATATAAATAATAGTAAAGGCTTTTGTTATCTTACAACTTTTGCAGGAAGAATTAAATTAGAAGCTTTGTCTATGGTTTGCGAGTCTTCTTACAGTGGTTGGTTTAATGCTTTTAATTTAGCTTTTGATCCAAAACCTTTATTAGAAGCAAATTTTGAAGAATTTAAAATATTGATTAAAAAAAAGAACCGATATGTAATCTGTAATCAGCATCCTATTCTTTTATCTGGAAAATTAGCTATTAATTATGAACCGTACAATGAATTAGGCGCAGATGTACTGAATCAAAGGGCAAAAATGGTTTTTAAAAATAAATCACTAGCGGAAAAATTCAAACATATGGAAATTGATCGACAACTGGAAAAGGAAGATGAATTTTCTCAAGACAACATTTTTCCAGAAAGTAAAGCCAACATGTTTACGCAATTTGGCCAACAAAATGTTATCAAAGAATTTCATGAGAAAAAAACTTGGGAAGAAAAATATAAAGTAGGTTTATCTCTTCGTGATCCACGAGCTCAATTTATTTTAAAAAGATTAATTTTTGATGAAAGTCCTGCAACACTTTCGGAAGAAGATTTTAAATTAGTACATAGAGAACTACATGATCGCTTAGTTATTAATCAAGAAAGACCTTTTACAACCATTCCTGAGGCAATGATGCAAACAGATACTGAACTTGCAAACTTAGAAGATAGTGAAGATGAGAAAAAAGAGCAAAAATTACAGATACTAAATGACTATAATATTTATTTATCTTTTCTTGAAAAATATTTCAGTACAAAAAATCCTCAACCTCTCCCAATAGGTAGAGATCTCGTAAAGCATATTTTTGGATAATGTTTGAATTACAGTATATTGTTATTGGTTTAATACAGGGAATTACAGAATTCTTGCCAATTAGTTCTTCTGCTCATTTAATATTAATCTCTGAATTAACTTTATGGAAGGATCAAGGCTTATTTACAGATATTGCGGTTCATGTAGGAACCTTAGGAGCGGTTATTGCTTATTTATTTAATGATCTAAAAAAAATATTAATTAATTTTTTTCATATTAAAAAAAATTATTTTCAGGACAATGACCACCTTGTTATTAAAATTATTATTGCAACTCTACCTGCTCTAATTGTTGGTTTCTTTGTCTATGAATATTTTATTGATTACTTGCGCAATATAACAGTAATTGCTTGGGCAAGTATAATTTTTGGCCTCATCTTGTATTTTTCCGATCATCAAAGTAATTCAGTAAAAAAATGGAATCAACTGACTTTAAGTGAATGTTTTATCATTGGTTTATTTCAGACTTTAGCTTTTATACCAGGAGCAAGCAGGGCAGGAGTAACAATAACAGGAGCAAGATTTCTTAATGTAAAAAGAACTTCAGCAGCAATATTTTCAATGCTTTTATCAATACCTATAATTCTTGCCTCATTGTCACTAGCGTTGATTGATGTGTATTCGTATTCATCAGTTGATATTGATTTTACCCAACCTATAATTGCTGCAATTGTTGCTTTTATAACAGCTTTTTTTTCAATAAAATTTATGATGAAAATACTTCAATCAACAAACTTCAATATATTTATTATTTATAGAATTTTATTAGGCATTACGTTATTGATTATATATGCATAAAATTTCTGGAACGTATTGCGCATCTTTAACACCTGTTAACGAAGACTATTCAATTAATAAAAAATTATTTTTGAGTCATTGTCAAAACCTTTTGAGTCAAAATATAGATGGGTTGGCTATTTTTGGAACTACTGGCGAAGCAAATTCTTTCAATGTAGATGAAAAAATAGAAGCTTTACAATTTTTAATAGAAAATAACATTAATGTTAAAGACTTAATACCAGGAACTGGTCAGTGTTCAATTCAGGATACCGTTCGTTTAACAAAAACTTGCTCTTCATTAAATGTAAAAGCAGTTTTAGTTCTACCTCCTTTTTATTATAAAAATGTTACTGATGAAGGAATAATAAATTATTTTAGAAGAGTAGTAGAAGAGGTTAATGACAACAATCTTAAATATATACTGTATAACATACCTAAAGTATCTGGCGTTTCAATTTCTTTTGATATGATAGAAAAATTGATAAGACTTTTTCCTAACAACATAGTTGGAATGAAAGATTCAAGTGATGATCTTGATAATATGCTGAAAGTTACAAAATATTTTAATAATTTTTCGTTGTTTTCAGGCTCTGATAGTTTGGCTCTAAAAGTATGCAAACATGGAGGAGCAGGAGCCATTACTGCGACGGCGAATATCTCAGGTAAACTCTTAAGTTTTATAGTAAAAAATTGTCATAATAATTTAGAAATTGAAAACTTTGATTTATTGCAAGATTTGCAAGAAAGAATAAGAGAAACATTATTTTCACATGAACAAATTAGCGCCCTAAAGGCCTACTTGTCTATTCAAGAAAAGAATGATGAATGGAACAGAGTTAATCCTCCATTACAAAAAATTTTAAATCCTTCAAGTCACAAAACAATTATTGGATTAATTCAGCTTTTAAAAACAATGGATGAACTAATACCGCCTTCTTGATTGAAAATAATTTTTTGCTCTTGTTGCAATAAAATTTTGTACTGGTTTTAAAAATATTGCAAAACCCACACAGTCAGTAAAAAATCCAGGTGTAATTAATAATAAACCTGACACTAATAGAAAAATTCCACCTTTAATTTCTTCAGTAGGCACAATACCTTGAGACATATTTTTTTGTGCATTAAATAATAAACTTAAACCTTGTCTTCTAACAAAATAAATTCCAATCATAGCAGTAAGTAAAATAATGGCGATTGTATTTAGTATGCCAATACTAGATCCCACAGTAATAAAAATAGCAATTTCAATTATAGGGATAAAAATAAAAAGTAAAAATATCATTTTTATATAAATATATTATCTTTCCAAAGCCTCGATCTCTCTAATTTTAATTTGCTTTTCAAATTCCCTTAGACGTCTATATACACTTGCCAATTCAATAATAGTTGGCCATGCCTTAAACAAATATTGGAGTGATCCTTCCACCCTACCAAAGGCCCTTAGTATTTGTTGCATTACGCCAAGAGTCATTACACCTGCGACAATTGCAGGTGCTAATAAAATATATCCAACCAACACATTTGCCTGCAGATAGGCCAGTCTACCAATATTAAAATAAAGATATCGCAGATAACTTTTGTAATTAATTTTTCTTACACCATCAAATAATTCTTCCAGTGTTTTTGGTCTTACGGTTCCATCATCTTCTGCTATAACAAGTATTTTGCGATACGCGGCCTCTCTCTTTTGCAAGTCGTATTCAATACCTACGAGCCTTAACAAGTAAGCCAATATCACCATTAATATAGTTCCTCCTACTGCCCAAAGAAAAGCACCTGCCACTAAAGAATATTCCCAATCGCCAAACCATAATATTGGAATACCTATTGATAATCCCATTAACAATGGAAAGAATTCAATTAGTACCATTATGGATTCTATAAAACTAGTCCCAAGACTTTCAAGAATACGACTAAACTTAATTGTATCTTCTTGCACCCTTTGACTAGCTCCTTCAATTGTACGCGCTTTGTCAAATACACTATGATACCAATCAACCATTGATGTTCGCCATCTAAATAAAAAGTGCGCTGTTAGAAATGATGTAGCAAGTCCTAATACAATCCACATAGCAGCAAGTTTTCCGAAACTTATCAAGCCTCCCATGTATTCATCCATAGTAATTGCATTTGGAGTTCCCAAAGCTTTTTGAATCATATCGTAGAATTCACCGAACCATTCGTTTATCTTTACATCAATTTGTACTGAAACCCATAGAGATGTTAAGATTACAAATGATCCTAAGTAAGCCCAAAGGAACCATTTTTTATTAGTAAAAAATTTAAACATAATTAGTTTTTTTTTTGTTATATAGTTAAATATTCAATTATGGCTATCATTATTGCAACTATTGCCTTCTTATTATGTTGGATATGGATTGAAATCACATTATATTTTACAAACAAAAATGCTAGGGAAAAAAGTACTGTAAAGAGAATTTCTTACAAAAAATTTATATGGATATTAAGAATTCTTATTTTTGTATTATTTTTTGGAGTAATTATCTATATGTATTTTTTTGAAAATATTAAATTACAAAAAGCAATTGAGTACTGCTTAGGAATAATTAGATGAAAAAATCAATTGATCAAAAACTAATTCCAATTTTTGTTATAATTGGCGGGGGAGTATTGTTGCTTGTTTCTTTTGGAATAAGGCATTCATTTGGCTTGTATCTACTACCTATTACAGCCCACTTGAATGCAGGAAGAGAAATTTTTGGATTTGCTGCGGCCTTGCAAGTACTAATGATTGGTATTGGATCCCCTTTATTTGGCGCACTTTCAGATAAATTTGGATCTGGGAAAGCTTCCTTATTTGGAATAACGCTATTAATACTGGGTTTAGCGTGGATGGCTAATGTTCAAACTTCTTTTGATGTTATAGGAGCGCAAGCCCTTTGCGGTTTTGGAGCTGCAGGTTGTGGAACAGCTGTTGTTTTAGGAGCTGTGGGAAGATCAGTTAAAGTTGAAAATAGAACATTATCTCTTGGTATCGTGATGGCAGCCGGATCTTTTGGTCAATTTGTAGTGGTCCCCTTTACTAGTTATTTAATTGAATTAGTTACTTGGTCTCAATCACTTGTATATTTAGCTTTTTTTGCTTCAATTATGATAATTTTTTCCTTTGTTCTTAATTTTTCATCAAAATCAGAATCATCAATAACTGGAAGCCAACAAACAATAAAAGAAGCACTTAAAGAAGCTTTTCAAAACAAAAGTTTCAATCTCTTAACCCTAGGTTTTTTTGTGTGTGGTTTTCATGTTACTTTTGTAGCAGTTCATTTACCAGCTTTTATTGAAGATGAGAATCTACCCTTTTGGGTTGGCGGCTGGGCTTTAGCACTCATCGGTTTGTTTAATATTGTTGGAACAATTTACTTTGGATATTTAGGAGATCGTTTATCGAAAAAAAATTTGCTTGCCCTTTTATATTCTTTAAGATCGTTATTGTTTTTAGTTTTTATCTTTTTGCCCAAAACAGAATTAACTGTTTTGTTGTTTGCTTGCGTTTTAGGAGTTCTTTGGCTTTCAACAGTCCCTCTTACTAGTGGAATAATCACAGTAGTATTCGGACCATTCTACATGTCAATGCTTTACGGAATAGCCTTTTTTTCCCATCAAATTGGATCTTTCCTAGGATCATGGCTAGGAGGCAAATTATTTGATACCTACGGATCATATGATATTGTGTGGTGGATTAGTGTTGCTCTAGGTTTTATTGCAGCATTAATGCATATGCCAATAAAAGAAAAAGCAGTACAACGTTTAGCGAGTCAACGAATTTAAAAATTATTTTAAAAAATTATCAACTTCAACTTGATAAGATTCAACCAGTCTATTTGTTTCATTCGCCATAGCAACTACAGCTATTAATTCTTTCAGCATTTTATCTGTCATTCCTTTTTTTCTTGCAGCAAAACTATGAGAGCGAATACAATATTCGCAACTATTCGTCATTGATACAGCAACATAGATTAGTTCTTTAGTTAAAGGATCAAGAGCACCTTTTTTCATTACTTGCTGCAAAGAATCCCAAGTTCTTTCCAGTGTGTCTGGGTCAGTTGCAAGAGTTTTCCAAAAATTAGGAATGGTTTTAATTTTTCTTGCAGATTTAATCGCATTAAATATCTTTTTAACTTTACCCTTCGCTTTTTTTTCTGAGATCGGTTTTAAAATAGGCATTTGTTCTCCTTCAATAGTTACAAGATGATAGAACAATATTAGTGATGATAATATAAAAATATATTAATGTGTGGGAATTTTGATTATTTCTTCTTCTGACGTCTCTTATTTTTTCTATATTTGGAGCCTCTTTTTCTTCGACCTCTATGTTTCTTTGGGTATCCCATAATTAATGAATGTACGTATACAAAATAACGACATTAAGTCAAAGATTAAAAATGCCAATCTTTTGCTTCATTAAATAAAAAATCTCTAAAAACTTCTAATCGACGATCATTTTTAAAGGATTCAGTATAAACAAAATAAGTTTGATAAGAAGGACCTTCGATATTAGGAAGTATACGAACTAAATGTGGTTTATTTGATATCATATAATCTGGCAATGAAGCTAATCCCGCACCTTTTTCAATTGCAAGAGATATTCCATAGATACTATTAACACGAAACTTTGGTCTACGTTTACCAATATCTTTTCCTACTTTTAGTATCCAATCTATATTGGAAATAGGAGAAGGTAGACCTGCGCCAAAACAAATTAACTTATGTTTGTCTAAATCATTCACATTACGAGGAATACCATATTTTTGCAGATAATCTGTAGAACCATAAATATGATTATGAAAATTAACAAATTTTTTATAGATCAAATTTAGTTGTGTAGGTTTTTTAACTCTTACTGCAACATCTGCAGATCTGTTAGATAAATCTATTTCCTCATCACTCATTAAAAGGCTCACTTGTATATCGGGATATTTATCAGTGAATTTGTTAATCCGTGGTGTAAGCCATGTAGAACCAAAACCTACAGTGGTGCTTATTGTTAATTTCCCAGATGGCTTTGTTTTTTTTTCAATTAATTTTCGTTCAAAATCTGAAATTGAAAATTTTATTTTATTTACCGCATTAAATAAATTTTCACCTTGCTCTGTTAACTGAACACCTTTCTGATGGCGTATGAATAATAGTGTTCGTAAGTCTAATTCCAAATCTTGAATCTGCCTACTAATTGCAGATTGACTAATATTTAACTTCGTACTAGCTTTGGAAATACTTTTGTTTATAGCTACTTCATAAAAGGCTTTTAATTTGTTCCAATCCATTATCTAAGTGAATTTATTAAATTCTTATATTCTGCTTCGTCATTATTATAAATATAAGAACCTGCCACAAGCACATCAGCACCATTTTCAATACAAGATTTGCTAGTTAGATTATTAATACCTCCATCAACCTCTATTTCAAAATGAAATTTATTTAAGTTTCTTATTTTTTTTAATTGAGAAATTTTGCTTAATTGATTTTCTAAAAATTGTTGACCAGCAAAACCAGGAACTACTGTCATAACAATCACAATATCTACATCATTAATAAATGATACTATTTCGTTTATTTCTACGTTAGGATGTATGGCAATTCCAGATTTACATCCAGATTTTTTAATAATTTCAAGAATTTTTTCGGGTTGTTCATCGGCTTCGGGATGAAAACTGATAATATCTGAACCCGCTTCAATAAAATTACTAATATACGGTATCACAGGGCTAATCATTAAATGAACATCAAGTATTTTGGATGTAATAGGCCTTAAGCTCTTTATTATTTTTGGACCAAAAGAAATATTTTCAACATAGTGACCATCCATAATGTCAATATGAATATATTCAGCTCCCGCTTTATCAACGTTAATTACTTCTTTCTCAATTTTTAACAAATCAGCTGCAAGTATAGAAGGAGCAATTTTGACCATAATTTTTTTTAATTAATAAAACTATAATAATAATATATACCGTTTGCAACATAATGAATTCGATTGTTTTGAAACCATGGGGCTCCTATCAAGTTATAGAAGAAGGAAAAAACTTTAAGGTAAAAAAAATTATCGTTAAACCGAAAGGTCAATTATCCTTGCAAAGTCATAATTATCGATCGGAACATTGGGTGATAGTGGAGGGAAGGGCTGAGGTCACAGTTAATGAAGCAATTAAAATACTAGAAGCTAACCAATCCATCGTTATCCCTTTAAAAGCAAAGCATCGACTTGCTAATAATGATGAAAATGATCTTGTGGTCATTGAGGTTTGGTATGGTGATATACTTGATGAAGATGATTTAACTCGCTATCAAGACAAATATAATAGAAATTAAAATGATAATAAATACTCCAATTTCTCTAGGTGAGCTTGTAGATAAGATCTCAATATTGATGATTAAAAAGAAAAATATTTCAGATCCAAAAAAATTACTATTTATTAAAAACGAATTAACTATGTTGGAATCAACGCTGAAAAAAGTAATTAAAGATTCAAAGATTAATTTTTATTTAGATGAATTAATAAAAATTAATTCAAAGTTATGGAAAATTGAAGATGACATTAGAGATTGTGAAAGAAATAAAATATTTGACCAAAAATTTATTGATTTAGCTAGATCTATTTATATTATGAATGATAGGCGATCAGAGGTAAAATTACAAATCAATAATAATTTTGGATCAAAATTAGTTGAAGTAAAATCATACGAAAAATATTAATTAATTTAATCTATTTAAACTAGCGTGAATCAAATTAATCAAGGCGGTTTTATATTTGCTTTTTCTAAATACAGCTAAATTATCGATTGCGACATTTGCAAAATGACGTGCTCTCTCTATAGTATCCTCTAAACACTTATATTTATTAATAATTTTAACTGCTTCTTGAAAATCATGTTTTTTTTGAGAAAGATTAATTATGGTTTTATTCCAAAATTTTTTTTCTGTATTATTTGAGCGCAAGTATGCAAGAATAATAGGTAGAGTAACTTTACCTTCTTTAAAATCATCCCCAATATTTTTTCCTAGAGTAATATTTGAAGATGAATAATCAATAGCATCATCTACTAATTGAAAACACATTCCAAAATTTGTTCCAAAAGATTTTAAGGATTCAATTTCTTTTATTGATCCTTTTGCACATAAACCCCCAACTTGACAAGTAGCGCTAAACAAAGAAGCAGTTTTTGCATTAATGACATCAAAATAAATATCTTCATTTACAGAAGGATCTTTGTCATTACTTAGTTCAAGCATTTCTCCTTCTGATATTGTCACACTTGTATCTGATAATAATTTGAGAACCGATAAGTCGCCGTATTTGGTCATAAGTTGAAAAGCACGACTAAAAAGAAAATCTCCGACTAAGACACTTGTTTTGTTCCCCCAAACTTCATTGGCAGATAAATTTCCACGTCTTTTTTTACTTTCATCAACAACATCGTCATGTAAAAGTGTTGCAGCATGAATGAATTCAACAGCTGCAGCAAGGCCAATATGATTTATATTACCACTTTTGTTGTTATTTAGCATATTAAAACAACAAGAAGTGAGCAGAGGACGAAGTCTTTTGCCTCCAGAAAGAATTAAATATGATGCAGCTTCTTGTATCAGTGGTACCTTGCTATTTAATTTTTCTAAAATTAATTTATTAACAGCCTCAAGATCTTCTTGACATAAATTAATTAACTCAGAAATTTCAGTGTTGAAGTTTTTTAGATGAGGTTTTAATTTAAGTAATTGTCCCATACTTTTTGGCTTAAGCTAAATTTGAATTTTTTAACATCATATTTGATGCAGATATAAGTTTTTAAGAAAAAAACCACTTAAAAAAGACATAATTAATTTTTTAATATATTTAACTATCTCCAATGTATAACTTTTGATATGAGAAAATATGTTAAAATCAATATTTAGTAGATCTATTTCAATACCAACTTTAAGACTAAGTGGAGTCATCGGCCAAGCAGGCTTTTTGCGATCAGGATTAAGTATTACAGCACTGGATAAACTGATAGATAAGCTTTTTACTGATAAAAAAAGCCCCGCCGTTGCCTTAATTATTAATTCTCCTGGTGGATCGCCGACTCAATCTTCCCTAATAGCGGAAAAAATAATTAAAAAATCAAAAGAAAAAAATAAACAAGTTATCACTTTCGTAGAAGATGTAGCAGCATCTGGAGGTTATTGGTTAGCATGTGCGGGAGATGAAATATATATTGATGCTAATTCTATACTTGGATCTATTGGAGTGATTTCTCCAGGATTTGGATTTGTTGATTTGATTAAAAAAATAGGAATTGAAAGGAGAGTTTACACCTCTGGAAAAAGTAAAAGTTTTTTAGATCCATTTAAGCAAGAAAAAACTGAAGACATTAAAAGATTAAAAGATTTACAGGAACAAATCCACGATAACTTTATAAAATATGTTAAAAGTAGAAGAGGTTCAAAACTAAAAAACATAAATGATAATGAAATATTTAACGGACTTTTTTGGGTAGGACAAAAAGCAATTGACTTAGGCTTGGCAGATGGAATTGGCTCAATACATACTATAATCCAGAAAAAATTTGGTAAAAAAACAAAAATAAAAATTATTGATCAAAAAAAATCTTTTATTCAAAGAAAATTATCATCTTCTTTAATTGATGTAGATAATCTAATTCAACAACTTGAAGAAAAAGCTATGTGGTCTAGATTTGGATTATAATGAAAATTTTTATATTAATTTTTATTATAATTATTACTTTTTTAGCCTTTCGTTTAATTAAAAAAATGCAGAATAACGATTCATTAGATAAAAAAGAGGATATTGTTGATCTTGAAAAAGACCCAAAGACTGATGAATATAAACCAAAAAAATAATTAATGTTTTCTATTCAATTAGTAATTATAAAACTTCAAGTAAGCGATCTTATTGTAATTTTGAAAAAAGCATTCTACTGGGGTAGTTATGGTCTCTAAAACGATGGAGGAATTAGTCTCTCTTTGTAAGAGAAGAGGTTTTATCTTTCAATCTAATGACATTTATGGAGGCGTTAAGGGTCTTTATGATTATGGTCCAATGGGAGTTGAATTAAAAAACAATCTTAAGCAATCGTGGTGGAAATCAATGATTTATGAAAGAGATGATATAGAGGGCTTAGATGCATCAATCCTAACAGGACCCGATATTCTTAAATATTCCGGTCATGAAGATACATTTTCTGATCCACTTGTTGACTGTAAATCTTGTAAATCTAGATGGAGAGTAGATCAATTAGAAAATCAAGGTTGTCCAAACTGTAAATCAAAAGATCTGACTGATCCACGACCATTTAATTTAATGTTTAAAACCTCTATTGGTCCCATCGATGATGGAAGTACCTTTGTATATTTAAGACCTGAAACAGCGCAGCAAATATTTACCAATTTTAAAAATGTTTTGGATTCTACCAATAGAACTCTTCCATTTGGAATTGCCCAAATTGGCAAAGCTTTTAGGAATGAAATAACTCCTAGGAATTTTATCTTTAGAGTGAGGGAATTTGAACAAATGGAATTAGAGTTTTTTGTAGAACAGGGCAAAGACGATGAATGGCACAAATACTGGATTGAGTCTAGGTATAATTGGTGGATAGATCAGGGGATAGACAAGAAAAGGTTGGAACTTTATGAGGTTCGAAAGGATGAACTTTCTCATTACTCAAAAGCAACTGTAGACATAATGTATAGTTTTCCTCACGGAAAAGAAGAACTTGAAGGAATAGCAAATAGAACTGACTTTGATCTAGGTTCTCATACAAAAAATCAAAAAGATTTTAAAATTTCTTCAAAAGTTATGAAAAATGTTAAGTCGACTACAAAACTCGCAGTTCAGAATCTTGTAAATAAAAATTGGTTTATTCCTTACGTTATAGAACCTTCCGCAGGAGTAGAAAGAGGTGTCTTAGCTTTACTAAATGAGGCTTATAAAGAAGATGAAAAAAATTCTAGAATAGTACTAGCCTTAAAACCACACTTGTCTCCTATAAAAGCGGCAGTTATTCCTTTAAAAAGAAATAACGAGCAATTAGTTAATCAAGCAAAAGTTATAAAACACGGCTTGCAAAAACTTGGATTAGGAAGAGTTATTTTAGAAAATTCAGGAAATATTGGTAAAAACTATCGACGACATGATGAAATAGGAACTCCATTATGTATTACGGTTGATTTTGAAACATTAGAAGATCAAACTGTTACTGTAAGAGATAGAGATACCATGAAACAGCAAAGACTTGGACCTGAAGAACTAATTAAATATTATCAAAAAATATTTTGAATAATTTTTTAGAGTTTAAATTATTTACCTTCATTAATTCACGTTTTATACAAAATTAGTTATAAAAATGTTTTTAAAAATAAATGATATTATAGCTTGTAGAGCTCTTTTTTTTATTATGGCTTTTTATGTTGGTCTTTGGACTATCAGAATACCTACAATTAAAGATCAAATTCAAACAGATTATTTAGGCATTGGTTTTATATTTGCAACCTTTGCAATAGGTTCAATTATTGCAATGTTTTTTGCAAGCCCAATAATCAGAAATACTTCTTGTAAAATAATTCTAATATATTCTGGATTGTTTCAGGGATTATTATGGTTACCAACTGCTTTTATAAAAAATTTAGAAATTTTTATGATTATTGCCTTCATATTTGGACTTTGCTTTGGAGCTTTTGAAATAGCGTGCAATTTATATGCATCAAATCTAGAAAAACGTGAAAAAAAATCAATGATGTCAAGAATTCATGCTTTTTGGAGTTTAGGTGTTCTATTTGGCTCTCTTATTACAAGTCTCTTTCTTGAATGGAATATTTCATTCTTTAACAACATATTAGTTTATGTAATTATTTTGCTGCCTATAAATTTATTATTTGCCTTTAATTTAAAAGAAGATCAAAAAAGTTCTGAGAGTGATAAAAAAAATATCTTTTTTATTTGGCCTATAATAATTTTTCTATTAGCTATTATTGCTATGGCAAATGCCTTAACTGAGGGTAGCGTTGACGCATGGGGCGCTTTATATATGAGAGATTATATTAAAGTTGATGGTTTTCAGATAGGTCTTGCAACGTTAAGCTTTAATATTTTCATGGTTATAGGAAGATTAAGTGGTGACTGGTTTAAGGATATACTTGGAGTTTATAAATTACTAATAATATTGTTTTTTTTAACTATTTTAAGTTTAATAATTCTTATATTTTTTAACTCAATTGTTCCATCTATTTTAGGATTTGCAATACTTGGAATAGGAACATCTTCAATAATACCTATTGCTTATAGTTTATCTGGAAAAATAAAAGGTATTGAAGGTGGGGTAGGAATAACAATAGTTTCAATTGCTGTGTATGGCACATTTATGGGGGCACCGGCTTCATTAGGCTTGTTAGCTAATGCTTATGGGGTAAACAATATATTTATTCCTATGTTAATAATTTTTATTTTTTTACTAATGTTAATTAAAATATTTAAAAATAAATTTAATGTATAATTTTAAATTTGCCTCCAGCAGTTTCTAATAATTTATTATTTTTTATTATTTCATTTATTGGTTCAATTTTCAGCATTGCAACGATAAATTTATTAGTTTTAGAGATCACTGTACCTAAATGAACTTGATCATTTTTAAGAGCTTCACCTGTATCTACTTTGCCAGAAATAACTTCAAGCGAATAAATTTGTTTTTTTAACAGCGATCTATGTTTCATCCGTGCTGTAATTTCTTGACCTACATAACATCCTTTATCCCAACTGATGGCATTAATATTTTGAAAATTGTTTTCCAATAAAAGAGATTTATTTTCCTCCAAATCTTCAGGGGAGTAGGGGATCAAATTTTTCATTAATATTTCTCTATAATCAATTGTATTTAATTTAGACAAGCTCAATTTTTCAAAAGAAAAATTTTGATCCTTAGTTATAAATACTTTTGTTCCAATATTTTTGTTACGTGGATCTTGAAAATTAATTATTTCATTTGGGATGGCAATATTATTTTCATTATTAAAAAAAATATAAGAATCAAAATCATTAATTCTTTTAATTTCGACTTTAGAACGTAGCTTATATAATTGTAATTTATTGAAAAAATTCTCAATAAATTTACTATGAACTTCAATTAAATATTGGCCATTTATTTCAATTATAAAAAAATCTACTAAAAACTTACCCTGTGGAGAAAGCAAACAGGAATAAATTGGATTTTCTTTCTTACAAGCATTAATATCATTCGTAATTAAATTTTGCAGAAAATCTTTATGATCTTCACCAGATATACTTATAAAATTTGATTCATTATTTTTGTAATAGTAATCAGTTGTCATGCTCATATTTAATATATATTCTAAAAAATTGAAATTTGCATAGTAAATCTTAGTGAAAATACTCGTAATATCATCAAATCTTATAGGAGATAATATCCTTTCTTCAGGAGTTATAAGATATTTTATTAACAAAAATCCAAAAGCTAAATTTACTTTTATTATTGGACCTTCAGTTAATTCACTTTATCAACATTTTCCAAATAAAGAGAAAATTATCATAATTAATAAACAAAAATATAATTTACATTGGTTAAAAATTTTTTTTCATTGTTGGCCGCAAAAATGGGATGTTGTTATTGATTTTAGGTCATCATTGATATCATATTTGCTGAATACTCAAAAAAAATTAATTTTTAAAAAAAATAATCAAAATCATCATTTAGATCAATTAAAAAACCAATTTGGTTTTGATTGTTCACATTTACAAATTTATAATGATTCAAAAGAATTGGAAATAGTAGAAAATCAACTTAATAAAGAAAATAAGTATATTGTTATTTTTCCTGGGGGTAATTGGAAACCAAAAATTTGGGATGTTAAAAAATATAATAGATTAATTAAAATATTGAATAAAAATTTTATGAATTTAAAATTTATAATTATTGGTTCATCCAAAGAAAATGATTTGTATTATGATAAAGTAGTTGACGATATACCTGCTAATTTAATTATTAATTTAATGGGGACATCATTGACTTTAACATTTGCATATATGAAAAAGAGTAAATTATTTATTGGTAATGACTCAGGGTTAATGCATTTGTCTGTTGCATCAAAATTGATCACAATAGGTTTATTTGGACCTACTAACGATAAAATTTATGGCCCTCAAAGTAAAAGTGGTTTTGTTTTAAGAACAACAGAAGATTATGATCCTAATAAATCTAATTATAATCAAAAAAAATCATATATGGATTCAATTACCCCTGAACAGATTTTAGATTTAATAAAAAATAATAATTTATTATGAATAAGAAATTAAAAATCAAAATCATACAGCCTGATGATTGGCATGTTCACCTTAGAGAAGGTGAAATTATGAAAGCAGTTTTAAAATATTCATTTCGCATTAATAATCGTTGTGTAATTATGCCTAATTTAGAAACCCCAATAACCAAATCTAGTCTTGCTAAAAAATATAAAAAAGAAATAGAGGAAATTGCAACAAACTTATCAATTAAAACACTTATACCCTGTTATTTAACAGAATCTCTAGATCTTGATGATTTCCGAAATGCATTGCGTAAGAATATTTTTATAGGTGCTAAATTATATCCAACTAATACAACAACAAACTCTAACTATGGTATTTCCATTATTGAAAACATTTTTTCTGCTTTGGAAATATTAGAAAAAGAAAATAAATATCTCCTCATACACGGAGAAAAAGCTAATAAAGACATTGATATCTTTGATAGAGAAAAATATTTCGTTGATGATGAATTAGTAAAAATAAGAAAAACATTTCCGAATCTCAAAATTATATTGGAGCATGTTTCATCAAAATATGGAGCTGATTATGTACAAGAAACTAATAATATAGCTGGTACAATTACCCCTCAACATTTGTTATTGACAAAAAAGGATGTTTATATTGATAATAAAATTAACCCCCATCACTATTGTATGCCTGTGGTTAAAAATGAATCGGATTTGATAGCACTAAGAAATTATGCTTGTTCAGGTAATTCAAAATTTTTTTTAGGAACTGATTCTGCTCCACATCATATCAACAATAAAGATTCTGATTTATCATTAAAACCCGGGATATTCACATCTCCTTGTTCATTAGAATTATACACCAATATTTTTGAAGAAGAAGATTCTTTACATCATCTTGAAAGTTTTACTTCAATTAATGGACCTGTTTTCTATGATCTTCCAATAAATGAAAAGAAAATTACAATTGTTAAAGAAAAATGGATTTTACCTGAATATACAAACTACAAGAATGTGAAGATTAAAAATTTCTTTGGTGGCAAAGAAATAAATTGGAAAGTTGTTAAATAAATCTTATAAAGAAAATATTATTATGAATCTAGGTACTTCTATTTATACATGGCTTTATGGTAATTTTGTTGGAGAAGATAATTTTAAGAACAAATATTATTGTAATTCAAAAGATTTTACAGATTTTAAATCAAAGAGATGGATAATATTTAATGGTGAAATTGAAGCTTCTAAAATTCCACCACATTGGCATGCTTGGCTTCATAAATCTATTGATGAGCCACCTATAAATTATTCTCATAAATATATCTGGCAAAGAGATCATGAGCCAAATTTAACAGGGACCAATGATGCATATTATCCCGATTCACACCCTCTTTCTAAATCAAATGATAAAACAATTGAAAATGAATATGAATCATGGAGTCCTTAGACTTCTATTCGTAGCTATATTTTTATTTATATCTTATTCCTCAAATGCAAAACCTGTTGAAGGACAGATAGTTGAACTTCAAATTTTAGACAAAATTACTACAAAAGTTAAAAGTGTAGAAATAGGTATAAATGAAAATTTAAAACTTGGATCATTACTAATAGAAATTTATGCTTGTTATAAAAGACCTCCTGAGGAAATTCCTGAGGATTTTGTTTTATTAAAAATTTTTGATGAATTAAGTGAAGATTTTACTTTAATCTATCAAGGATGGATGATTTCTTCAAGTCCAGCTGCGACTCCTCTAGAGCATCCAATTTATGATATATGGATAAAGAACTGTAAAATAGATATGAGTTTTTAAAAAGATTCGGCTTAGTCAAATCTTGACATATAATTTATGTCATAGTTACCAGATTCAAATTCATTTGATTGAATAATTTTTTGATGCAATTGTATATTTGTATCAATGCCTATAATGACATATTCCTCTAAAGCACGCTTCATTTTTTGAATACAATCATTTCTGGAAACCCCATATATAATTAATTTTCCAATCAAACTGTCATAATAAGGTGGAATTGTGCATCCCTGATAAACAGCAGAGTCAACACGCACTCCCAACCCTCCGGGCTGATGGTATTGAGTCACTGTACCTGGAGAGGGGATAAATGTTTCCGGATGTTCAGCATTAATTCGGCATTCAATTGCATGTCCACGTATTACAACTTCTTCCTGCGATAACTTTAACTTTTCACCATATGCAGCTAAAATCTGTTGTTTGACTAGATCTGTATTTGTTACCATTTCAGTAACTGTGTGTTCAACTTGTAATCTTGTATTCATTTCCATAAAATAAAATTTATGATTTTCGTATAAAAATTCTAAAGTTCCTACACCTTCATAACCTAAAGATTTAACTGCTGTTTTGCACAAATTACTTATCTCTTCTCTCTCTTGAATTGTTAATATGGTACTTGGACTTTCTTCAATTAATTTTTGATGTTTTCTTTGAATGGAGCAATCTCTTTCTCCAAGAGTAATAACATTCCCATAATGATCAGCTAATATTTGTATTTCAATATGCTTGGGCGTTGTTAAATATTTTTCAATGTAGATGGTATCATCATTGAAGGCTTTTTTCGATTCAATCTTAGCAGCTTTAATTAAATTTTCAAATTCATTATAATCTCTTACTACTCGCATTCCTTTTCCGCCACCTCCACTGGCAGCTTTAATAATAACAGGAAGACCAATTTCATTGATGAATTCTTTTATTTTATTGGTATCTGTTAGATCATTCAAGCCAGGTACAGTTGGAATTTTATTTTCAATCATAATTTTTTTGGCAGCTATTTTATTTCCCATTATTTTAATGTGATTAGATTTTGGGCCAATAAATTTAAAATTATGTTCTTCTATAATTTCTGCAAATCTTTGATTCTCACTTAAAAAACCATAACCAGGATGAATAGCATCAACATTTAACATTGTAGCTGCTGTAATAATAGCAGGAACATTTAAATAACTCGATTGAGCCGACGCTGGACCAACACATACACTTTCATCAGCCATTCGAACGTGCATTGCTGACTCATCAACTTCTGAATGAATAGCTACAGTTTTAATATTTAATTCTCTACAAGCCCGTAAAATTCTTAATGCAATTTCGCCTCTATTGGCGATTAATATTTTTTTGAACATTATTCAAAAATGACAAGGTCATCACCAAACTCAACTGGTTGACTATTTAATACTATAATTTTATTAATTACACCTGATTTAGGAGCTTTGATTTCATTAAAAGTTTTCATAGCCTCAATTAATAACAAAATATCACCTTGTTTGACGTGTTGACCCTCTTTAACATAAGGGGGAGCAGAAGGGTCTGAGGATAAATAAGCAACTCCAACCATTGGCGACTTAACAACATTCTCAGATTTCAATTCTATTTCTTTTTTTGCAGTTTTTTCAGAAGATTGAATTTCCAAAGGAAGTTTACCTGAAATATTAGATGGTGTTGGGGGTAAGGAAGAAGACAGCTCTATCTCGTAATCACCTTTTTTTATTTTAACGCTAGTTACATTCTTAAGTTTTAATTCCTTCTTTATAAAAGAAATATTTTCTAAATCTGTCTTATCAATTTTTACCATAATTATTTTTTATAGATTAATATACTAATTGCTTCAATTGCTAGAATATAGCTTAAAGAACCAAATCCACATATTAAACCATCAACTCCTTCAGATGTTATACTTTTTTTTCTGTATTCTTCTCTATTATATATATTAGATAGGTGAATTTCAATTTTAGGTTTTGAAACTGATCTTAAAGCATCCAAAAGAGCAACTGACGTATGTGTAAAAGCAGCAGGATTTATTATTAAACCATCAAATTCTTTTTCAACTGAATGAATATATTCTATTAGATCTCCTTCATTATTGCTTTGACAAAACGAACAATCTATATTTAACTCAGAACACTTTTCGATCGCTTTTTTTTGGATTTCGTCAATAGATTCAGAGCCATAAACAATCACCTCTCTGTTGCCAAGTAGATTTAAATTAGGTCCGTTTATTATGATGATTTTTTTCATAGCTAAATTTTAAACAAAGTGTTTGCTCAATGCAAGACTCTGGTATTGATAATTTGAATTAATACTAGAACCATACACCACCTCAGATTCTTTGTTAAGCATTTCATATTTTATTCTAGCAATAGTTTGCCCATCCTCTAATAAAAAAGGAACTTCATTAGTTTTAACTTCCAATACCGCATATGAACCATCTGGATGACCAAAACCTGGATCAAAAAAACCTGCGTAGTGTACTCTAAAATCACCTAATCCCGTATCATAAGGAATCATTTCTCCTGCCATATTAGTTGGTATTCTAATTTTTTCTTTAGATTTTAGAATATAAAAATTATTTCTGTTTATAATTATTGATCGATCCTTAGAATCTATAGAATTCCAAAAATCAGTAATTTTATGAAATCGTATTTTTTGGTATGAGAGATTTGGTGCTTCCTCTTTTGCAACATAAGCACTGACTTTATTAGTATTTAATAAATCAACCGAAATTTTCAGACCATCAGATATATTTGGGTTATTAATTTTGTTATCATAAGAAGTAAGGAATTTTTTATTGTGATAATTTAGTAATTCATCGTCATTAATATACGAATGCTCAAAAAAAATTAGACGCATCTGATTAAGAGAATCTCCTTTCTGAAACTCAATATTAAAAGATCTTGATGTGATTTCTATAAACATTTCTCCTTGATAGTTTTTTGGTATTTTTTCATATTCATCCGAATGATCTAAGATAGTCCTACAGAAAATATCAAGTCTACCAGCACTACTTTTAGGGTTGCATTTTCCAAATAAATTTTTATTTAAATGTAAATTTTCATTTAATCTAACAAGATAGGTTTTATTTTTTACAAATAAATACTTCTTGCTTAAATCAATTTTTTTAATGTATAATTGAGATAATTTATCCCTTACGTTTTTTGTAGGTGATAAAAAACTACCACTAATTTCATAACATTCTTCACTAAGAGTTAAATCTATGCTGGAGGGTTGTATTTGTTTTCTCAAAAAATTAGGATTTAAAATAATTTTTTTATTGTATAATTCAAGATAGTCTTGAAATGTTAAAGATCCTTTATTCATCATGAATTATTTGCAATTTTTGATTTATCAGTTTTTTTAGCATTTCATCATTTGTTTTGTCTAAAATCATTTGTAGATTAATAATGGCTTCTTTCTTATCATCATAAATCATATCATCTGCATCAAAAAAATTTTGCCAGTTAATATTATTATTTAAGATTGCTATTTCTTTAAATTTATTATGTAATATTTTATCTGTTGGAAATATTTCTAAAAGAAAATTAAATTTATTGAATAGATTATTGCTAAATATTGTTTTGTTAATCTTATAGCTGTTAAATTCAATTTCAAAAATTCTTTTATTTATATAATGATTATTAGGATATACTTTTGATACTTTTTCATAAAATTTTTTCGCTTCTAATGTATATCCATGAGAAAGTAATATATCAGCTTTTGTTTCTAAAATAAAATATTGGTTTGGATTATTCTGTAAAAGTATATTTATTAAGTGCATTGATTCTTTAAGTTTACCTTTTCTAGATAAAATAATTGATTTAGCGTAAATCAAATAATTATAAGTCAAGTATTCTTTAAAACTAGTTTCATCACTTTCAGTAAAACCAAATATTTTCGCTTTTATAAAATTGAATTGTTCATTGATCTTTTTATCAAATTTATTTGTTTGATTTTTTTTATTAAGTTCTATTACTTTATATCTTTCATTATAAATAGGATGTGTTGAAAATTTGAAATACTCGTCTGTAACTATTTTTTGTAAAGATTGTTTCTCTAATAAATTTAAAAACTCGATAAGTGGAACAGTTGATAGTTGTAATTTATTTAATGTGTTGATTGCATAAAAATCAGCTTCTCTTTCTTGATCCCGACTAAATTGTAAGTAATAATTTTGAATACCTACTTGATTTGCAATTAATGATTCTACTAAAAAGCTATTGTTTTGAGTTAATAATGAGCTAGCTATTACTGAAAATGTTCCTAGATTTGATATAGTTTTTAAATTGTTAATAGAGTCCATACGTTTTGATATATGAAAATTGGATAAATGACCTATTTCATGGGCCAATACCCCTATAAGAGCTTCATAAGATGAAGTATATTTTAATAAACCTGTTGATATAAATAATCTATTCTCACTATTGATGTAAGCATTAGGATTGTCATCCAGTATAACAGTAAAATTTATTTTTTGATTATATCCATTAGCTTTAGAAATAATTTTTGTAATTTTATCAATAAATATCTCAGTTTCAAAATCTAATATATTGGTGGCTTCAAGCTTTATAGAAAAAAAAAAATAAAAATAAAAATTATTTTTTTCATTTACTTATTCTGACCACCAACCTGATTTTTCTATCTTATTCTCCGATACTTTCTCAAGCAAAACATTTTCTTCATATTTTTGTTTTGACTCATTTTTAACTATTTTTTTCTCATTATTTTTAGATTTTGTAGTTTTTTTCTTTTTTCGAGATTTAACATTTATTTCTTTACTTTTTTCTGTCGTTTTAATTGTTTTCTTTTTCTTAGTTTTTTTTATTTTATCAGAGGTACTTTTTTCTATTTCCTTTTTTTCATTCAATTTATTAGTTTTACTATTTTCAATCTCAATACTTGGTTCGTGCAATAAGTAATGGTTGTCAAAATTAAATTGAATTTTAGAATTGTAGTTATTCTCTAATTGATTGATCTCAACTCTCTTAATATTCATTAATGTTTCAGCAAGAGCTGAATTACATTTGACATTTATAATTAAATCATGAGCATTAATTAATTTTTCCTTTAAAACTTTAATTATTTGTTCACTAATAGAATTAGTATTTAAAATTAATCCTGATCCATCACAGTACGGACACTTTTCAAAAGATCTATCAATCAAACTTGATCGAAGTCGCTGCCTAGATAGTTCTAAAAGACCAAACATACTAATTCTTCCAACTTGAACTCTTGCTCTATCCCTATACAGGGCAGTTTTTAAAGCCTTTTCTACTTTAAAGTTATTGCGATAATCATCCATATCAATGAAATCAATTACAACAAGCCCACCCAAATCTCGCAGCCTTAATTGCCTTGATATTTCAACAGCAGCTTCAAGATTTGTTTTTAATGCAGTATTTTCAATATTACGTTCAGAGGTGTTTTTACCTGAATTAACATCAATAGCAACTAAAGCCTCTGTTGTATTTATGACTATGGATCCACCTGATACTAGGTTAACCTTTAAGCTAAATAATTCGTTTATTTGACTTTCAATATTATTTTCGCTGAACATGGAAAGATTTTTATTTTTAAAAAGTGTAATATTCTTAAATTTTTGAGGGACTAAACTTTTGGTTAATTTTTTTGCTAATTCGAAACCTTCTTTTCCTTCAACAAACACTTCGTCTACTTCATCAGTTAACATATCTCTAATTGCTCTTTTAATAATATTGCCTTCTTCATAAATTAATTTTGGAGCTTCAGAATTAAGGGTCATTTCCCTAATTTTATTCCACTGATTTGTTAAAAAAGTTAAATCTTTTGATATTTCTTTTTTTGTTTTTCCAATACCTGCGGTACGAACAATTATAGACATTTTTTCAGGTATATTAACACTTGATAAAATTGCTTTTATTTTTTTTCTTTCTTCAATATCTCCAATTTTTCTTGAAATACCATCATTGTTTAGGCTATTTGGCATTAAAACACAGTATCTACCGGCAAAAGATAAAAAAGTTGTAAGAGCGGCACCTTTATAACCTCTTTCTTCTTTATTAATTTGAACTAAAATAACTTGTCTAGGTTTTATTACGTCTTGTATTTTATATTTGCGAAAAAAATTCAAATAGTTTTTTTTAGGATTACTTTTTTGTTTGGTGTTTTCAATCTCATCAGATTGTTCTTCATCATCGCTTAGCTTAGTCTCCTCTAATTCTTCTTTAGAATGTAAACTACTTGATAATTCTTTTAAATTTTTTTGATCAGAAACAGGAATTTTAAAATAATCAGGATGTATTTCGGTTAATGGAAGAAAACCATTTCTATTAGTTCCAAAATCTACAAAAGCTGCCTGTAAAGAAGGTTCTACTCGAGTAATTTTGGCTAAATATACATCGCCTTTAACAGCATTTTTTTTGTATGATTCTATTTCGAAATCATCAAGCCTTCCGTTGTCTGTAACAGCGACTCTAATTTCATCTGTATTAGATGAATCGATAAGTATTCTTTTTGACATATAATTGAAACTCCGTAAAAAATATTTTTTGTGTTGTTCATTTTTAATTGTGTAATAATTCTATTATTAATTAATTTTGTGATATATTTGTTTAAAAAGCCCTAATGTCATATTTTTAACTCTTTCACAATCTACAAATTAAATTGATGAAAATTGTTATAAAATTGTTAAAGAACATGCTTATTCTTGGCTTTCTCTTATTATTTATGGGAATTTCAACTTTTCTGTATTTTTTATGGAAAATATCACCAGATTTACCAAGCTATACTGAGTTAAAAAATTATAATCCCAGCTTAACTTCAAGAGTTTTTACATCTGATGGACTACTTTTAGATAAATATTTTATAGAAGAAAGAATCTTTGTGCCAATTAATAGAATTCCTAAGAATTTGATACATGCTTTTATTTCAGCAGAAGACAAAAAATTTTATTCCCACATTGGTATAGACTCAATAGCAATTATAAGAGCTAGTCTGACTAATATTCTTAATAAATTTACAAATAAAAGAATGATAGGAGCATCAACTATTACCCAACAAGTAGTAAAAAATCTTCTTCTTACAAATGAAGTTAGTTTAGAAAGAAAATTTAAGGAAATGATATTAGCAATTCGAATAGAAAATATTTTATCTAAAAATCAAATTTTGGAGCTTTATTTAAATGATATATACTTAGGTTATGGTTCCTATGGAGTGGCAGTAGCTAGTTTAAATTATTTTAATAAATCCCTCAAGGATCTCACGATAGAGGAAATGGCTTACTTAGCAGCTTTGCCTAAAGCACCTAATAATTATAATCCTATAACAAAATATGAAAATGCTATTGAAAGGCGTAATTGGGTTTTAGAAAAAATGTATGAAAATAATTTTATATTAAAAAATGATCTTAAAAAAAAATCAAAACCATTAATAGTTGAAAAAAGATATGAGGCAAAATTTGGAGAGGCTAATTATTTTAAGGAAGAGGTTCGTAAGCAGCTAGATGGACTATTAGGTAATGAAACATTATATAATCGAGGACTAATTATTAAAACCTCAATTGATACGGCTTTTCAAAAAATAGCAAATGAAGTTTTAATTGATGGACTTATAAATCAAGATAAAAAAATGGGTTGGAGAGGTCCAATTTTAAAATCTTATAAAAAATCAATAAAAGAAAATAATTTTACAATTAATTCAAAAAACCCATTCCCAAATTACTGGGAAATCTCTCAAGTTATTAAAATTTTTGATAATTCTTTGATAATCATTAACAAAGAAGGTGCTGAAAAAGAGTTAAAACTAGATATAGATGCTAACAAATGGTTAGCAGAGGTTGAATTTAATATTGGTGATATTTTTTATACTGAGTCGATTCACAACCATTTAATTATAAGACAAGTCCCTAAAGTTAATGGCGCTATAATTCTAATAGATCCACATTCAGGTAAAGTTTTAGCTTTATCCGGAGGTTTTAGTTTTAATCTAAGTGAATTTAATAGAGCTACACAAGCTAAAAGACAACCTGGTTCGGCTTTTAAACCGTTTGTGTATATTTCTGCACTTAAGGAAGGATATACACCTTCAACGCTTATACTGGATGCCCCATACGTAGTAGATCAAGGTCCGGGATTGCCTAAATGGAAACCATCAAACTATACTGAACAATTTTATGGATTGAGTTCAATGAGAACAGGTGTTGAGAAATCAAGAAATTTGATGACTATTCGTTTATCAGATAAAATTGGTATGAAAAAAATTTTAGATACAGCTAGGGATTTTAAAATTGATCAATATATGGACGAAAATTTATCAATGTCTCTTGGTGCGGGTGTAGTAACTCTTCAAGATCTTACAAATGCTTATGCTATGATTGTTAATGGTGGAAAAGATATAAATCCAATATTAATAATGAGTGTTTATGATAAGACGGGTAAGCAAATAATTAATAATGAAAATAAAAAATGCCTGAAATGCAATCAAGTGAATTCTGATTTGAATTATTCCATTCCTGATTTAGAGAGCAAATACCATTCGATATTAGATGATAGAATAGCTTATCAAATTACTTCTATGCTTGAAGGTGTAGTTAAAAGAGGTACTGGTCGAAAAATAGCTGAACTAAATGTTCCACTTGCAGGTAAAACTGGCACTACAAATGACAATAAAGATGCTTGGTTTATTGGTTTTTCACCTGATTTAGCTGTAGGCGTCTATGTTGGGTATGATCAACCAAGAAGTTTAGGTTACAAGCAAACTGGTTCAGCAGTTGCTGTTCCTATATTCAAAGATTTTATGAAAAAAGCCAATATTAATCCAAATAAAATACCCTTTCGAATACCTTCAGGTATAAGTTTAGTAAAAATAGATCCAAAAACAGGCATGATTACGAAAAATTCCGAAGGGATTCTTGAGTCTTTCTTAATTGGAACTGAGCCATATAATAAAAATAATTTACTAAAGCTTGATGATTTAGGGACAATTAATAATAATTCCATTTCTGGAACAGGTAGTTTATTACTAAATTAGTATGATTAATGAAGATCTGGATTATAATATTAAACAAATAACTCTAGATTTTGATCTTCTGAGGAGGGGAGTTTGACTACAATAAACTTAATCAAGAATTAACTGATCTAAAAGTTAAAACTTCTGATCCTAATATATGGAAAAATCCTGAAGCAAAATCATATTTTAAAACTATAAAAATTATTGAAAAGAAAATAGCTGATTTTAATCGAATCAAACAGTCACTTTCAGATTTAAAAGAATTTTATGCATTTTCTATAGAAGAAAATGATGAAAATTCTTTAACTCAATTGTTGGAAGATTCAAAAATTTTATTGAAGGACTCAACTGAAGTTAGATATTTAAATTTAATGAATGATGAGGCAGATCAAAATAATGCTTTTCTGGAAATACATGCAGGAGCTGGAGGTACTGAAAGTCAGGATTGGGCAGAAATGTTACAAAGAATGTATGTAAGATGGGCTGAAAGCAAGAAATTCGATATATCTTTGTTTCAAGAATCAAGAGGTGAAGAAGCAGGAATAAAATCATCAACAATAAAAATTTCTGGTGATTTTGTTTACGGGTGGTTAAAACGAGAAAGTGGTATACATCGTCTAGTTCGTATCTCTCCTTTCGATAGTAATAAAAGAAGACACACTAGTTTTGCTAGTATTTGGGTTTATCCTGAAATTAATGAAAAAATTGAAATTGAAATCAACGAAATTGATTTAAGAATAGATACCTACCGTGCTTCTGGAGCAGGTGGTCAACATGTTAATAAGACAGACAGTGCAGTTAGAATTACACATCTGCCAACAAATATTGTTGTACAATGTCAAAGTGATAGATCACAACACAAAAATAAATCTCATGCTATGGCAATGTTAAAATCACGAATGTATGAGCTTGAATTAACAAAAAGAAAAAATGAAGAAAATAAAATTAATAGTGAAAAAAAAGACATCGGTTGGGGAAGTCAGATTCGATCATATATTTTGCATCCCTATAAATTAATTAAAGATTTAAGAACCAATTATGAAACATCCAATGTTAATGATATTTTAGATGGAAATATTGACCAATTTCTTGAAAAATCATTGACTTTATAAATTATTTTATTCTAATAAAACCAATCTTTTTTTTCCCAACACTTATTTTTATTTCTTTTGATAGGATGTATTTTTTTAAAGAATACGTTTTATCGTCGAATGTAGAATCATTAACTTTAACACCTTGAGATTTTATAATTCGTTTTGCATCGCCTCTGCTCTTTACTAACTTTAACTTTTCCAATGCATCTATTAAATTAAATTTATTAGATTCAATATCCTCTGATTTTATATTGTCTGATTTGATACGTTCATCACTTATTTTTTTGTCAAAAATATTATTGCTTATATCCTCAGCTTGTTTTGCTGATTCCACATCACGACAAATTTTAGTAACTTCAAAGGCAAGTATTTTCTTTGCTTCGTTAATTTCTTGATGTTGTAATGTAGATAGTTTTTCAATCTCTTTTAGAGGCATTTTGGTAAATAGTTTTAAAAATCTATCAACATCTTTGTCATCAACATTTCTCCAAAACTGATAAAATTCATAATTATCTAATTTTTCTCTGTTTAACCAGATAGCTCCTCCCGCTGTTTTACCCATTTTAGATCCATCATTATTAGTAATTAAGGGAGAAGTAATTGCATAAGCTTTTTTATTATTAAATTTTCGAATCAAATCTATTCCACTTAAAATATTTCCCCACTGATCAGAGCCACCAAGTTGTAATATACAATTAAAATTATCATGCAAATACATAAAATCATAGGCCTGAAGAAGTATATAATTAAATTCTAAAAATGACAAAGGTTGTTCACGATCTAATCTTGATTTGATAGATTCAAAAGTTAACATTTTATTTATTGTAATTTTTTGACCTATATCTCGTAAAAAATTTATATAATTTAAATTTGCTAACCAATCATAGTTATTAATTAGTTTGGCATTATTATTTAAATCTATAAAATTATTAAAACTAGATTTGATTTTTTCGATGTTCAGCTCAATATCTGTAGGACTTAAAATTTTTCGAGATTTATCCTTTCCTGAAGGGTCGCCTACTAGAGTAGTGCCCCCTCCCATAAGGGCAATTGGTTTGTGACCATAAATTTCTAACCAATGTAAGAGCATTAGTTGGACTAAACTGCCAATGTGCAAACTATCACTTGTTGAGTCAAAACCTATGTAGGCAGTAATACTTTCGCTGACCATTAAATTATCCAATTCTTCTATTTCAGAAGATTGATAAATAAAACCTCTCGAATTTATTTCATTTAAAAAATCTGATTTAAAAACCATAGTAAAAAATTAGGAAGTAAAATTTAAATATCATTTTTGGTCAATTAAACTATTTTTAATATAAGTATCAACAATAGACGAAAATTGATCTGCATAATTCTCATAAAAATGGTCAGCACCTTTGATACTTTTAAATAGAATATCAACTTTTTTTTGTTTTTGAAGTTTTTCTGCTAATATTTTTGTTGAGTCAAAAGAGGCAATATTGTCTTTATCTCCATGAACAATAAGTCCCGAAGAAGGGCACGGGGCTAAAAAACTAAAGTCACGCATATTTGCGGGTGGAGAAACACTAACAAATCCATTTATTTCAGGTCTTCTCATTAAAAGTTGCATTGCAACCCAAGCTCCAAAAGAAAATCCCGCTACCCAACATATTTTTGAATTTGTGTTATATTGTTGCAACCAGTCTAAGACACTTGCAGCATCACTTAATTCACCCTCTCCATCATCAAATAACCCATCACTTTTTCCAACTCCTCTAAAATTGAAGCGAATTGATGAAAAACCATTGTTTATAAATATTTTATACAATCGAAAGATAATTTTTGTATTCATCGTTCCACCCCTTGAAGGATCGGGGTGTAGGATTAGGACTATTGGGGACTTATCATTATTATTATGGCTATACCTAGCTTCTATTTTTCCTTCTGGGCCTGGAATAAGCAAATCAACCATTTAAAAAAAGGTATTATTGAACTAATCAATATTTGTAAATATAGATTAAAAGTTATTTTGTATGAATAGTCTTGGTTTTGACAAAAAAAATAAAGATACTAAAGTTGTAGTAGCTATGTCAGGAGGAGTTGACAGTTCCGTGGCAGCCTCGATGCTTAAAAAAGAAGGTTATGATGTTATGGGTATTACACTCAATCTTTATAGCCAAACAAATGCAAAAAGCCCAAAATCATGTTGTGCAGGAAAAGATATTGAGGATGCCAAAAAAGTAGCCAAACAATATGATTTTTCTCACGCTACATTAGATTATCAAGATAAATTTTTTTCTGGAGTTATTGATAATTTTGTTGAAACCTACGCAGAAGGTAAAACTCCGGTTCCTTGTATTAGATGCAACCAAACTGTTAAATTCACTGACCTGTTGAATGAAGCAAAAAAAAATAACGCAGATACTCTTGTAACCGGCCATTATGTGAGAAGAATTGGCAATTCTAAAAATGCTAAACTATATAAAGCAAAGGATGCATCAAAAGATCAAAGTTATTTTTTATTTGCTACATTAAAAGAACAACTTGACTATGTTAGATTTCCTATCGGGGAATTCATGAAATCTGAAGTAAGGCAAATTGCCAAAGAACTAAAATTAGATGTTAGCGAAAAACCAGATAGCCAAGATATATGCTTTGTTACATCTAATACTTATAGAGATTTAATAAATAAGTTAAAACCTGAATTAAATATTGAAGGAAATTTTCTAGATATAAATGGTAAAATCTTAGGAAAGCATAAAGGTATTACCAATTACACAATTGGTCAAAGAAAGGGTCTAGGGATAGGTGGATCGGAATACCCTCTATATGTTATAAAAATTGATAAAAATAATAATGAAGTTATTTTAGCAGATAAAAGTTTTCTTAAGAAAACCAAGATATATCTTGATGAAATAAATTGGCTTGATGAGTCAATCAATAACAGCAACATTAGATGTAGTGCCAAAATACGCTCTACACAAATTGAGACGTCAGGGGAATTACATGTTGATCCTAATGGTGCTATATTTACATTTGATGAGGAACTTTATTCTACTTCCCCAGGACAGGCTTGTGTATTTTACTTAAATGATCAAGTTTTGGGTGGTGGTTGGATATCGGTAAAAAATAATTAAATTAGAATAAGTTCTAAATTTATCAAATTCCCTCCGAAATTACTGGATTTTTTATTATTTATTGTTATCTGATATGTGTGAATTCCCAGAAAACAATTGATCAATTAGATTCCTATAATGAAAAGAAATATAGGTATGGTTTTGTAACTACAATTGATACAGATCGCCCTGAGAAAGGCCTTAATGCAAAGACAATAGAATATATATCTGCTAAGAAAGAAGAACCTGAATGGATGCTAGAATGGAGATTGAAAGCATTCAAAAAATGGCAGACAATGGAAGAGCCAACTTGGGCAAATATTAATTATCCTCAAATAGATTATCAAGACATTTATTATTTTTCAGCTCCTAAAGGATTAGATAATAAACCGAAAACTCTTGATGAAGTTGATCCTAAATTAATTGAAACCTATAAAAAACTAGGAATCCCTCTTGAGGAGCAAAAAGTTTTAGCTGGTGTGGCTGTTGATGCAGTATTTGATAGTGTTTCAGTTGCTACAACCTATAAATCAGAATTAGAAAAGCTTGGTATAATATTTTGTTCTATTAGTGAAGCAATCAAAAATCATCCTGAATTTATAAAAAAATACTTAGGTTCCGTCATACCTACGGGAGACCATTTTTTTTCAGCTCTAAATTCTGCTGTATTTACTGATGGTTCTTTTGTTTACATACCAGAAAATACTCATTGTCCAATGGAGTTATCTACTTATTTTAGAATTAATGCGGAAGAAACTGGTCAATTTGAACGAACATTGATTATTGCTGATAAAGGAAGTTATGTAAGTTATTTAGAAGGTTGTACTGCCCCTCAAAGGGATACGAATCAATTACATGCAGCTAACGTGGAATTAATTGCTCTGGATAATGCTGAAATAAAATATTCAACTGTTCAAAATTGGTATCCTGGCGATGAAGATGGGAAGGGAGGAATATATAACTTTGTTACCAAAAGAGGTCTTTGCAAAGGGATAAATAGTAAAATCTCTTGGACACAAGTAGAAACAGGATCAGCTATAACTTGGAAATATCCCAGTTGTATTTTGCAAGGAGATAATTCATCAGGAGAGTTTTATTCTGTAGCAGTTACTAATCATATGCAGCAAGCCGACACCGGCACCAAAATGACACATATTGGCAAGAATACAAAAAGTAAGATTATTTCAAAAGGTATTTCACTTGGTAAATCACAAAACACCTATCGAGGAATGGTTAAATTTTTAAAAAAAGCTGATAAGTCAAGAAACTATACTCAGTGCGACTCACTGTTAATTGGAAATAAATGTGGAGCTCACACTGTACCTTATATTGATTCGAAAAATAGTAGTTCTATAGTTGAGCATGAAGCTTCCACATCTAAAATTAATGAAGAACAATTATTTTATTGTCGACAAAGAGGCATTAGTCATGAAGATGCCATTTCTTTAATAGTTAATGGTTTTTGTAAACAGGTATTGCAAGAACTACCTATGGAATTTGCAGTAGAAGCGCAAAAATTAGTTTCAATTTCATTAGAGGGGAGTGTTGGATAATGTTTTTATCTATTAAAAATTTATCCGTAGCAATTGAGGGTAAAAAAATTCTTAAGAATTTTTCTCTTGAAATCAATGAAGGTGAAATACATGCAATAATGGGCCCCAATGGATCAGGCAAAAGTACTTTATCCCATGTACTAGCTGGAAAAGAAGACTATGAAATTTTAGAAGGAGAAATTGAATTTAAAGATACTAACTTATTTAATTTAAATATTGAAGAAAGATCACAAAAAGGTTTATTTCTAGCTTTTCAGTATCCAGTAGCAATTCCTGGTGTGAATATAACTCCTTTTTTAAAAGCTTCTCTGAATGCTAAACTAAAAAAAGAAGGGAAACCTGAAGTAGATGCGCTAAATTTTGCAAAAAAATTAAAAAATACAGCAAAAGAGTTTGGCATCCCTAAAGATATGTTGTCCCGTTCAGTTAATGAAGGTTTTTCTGGAGGGGAAAAAAAACGTTATGAAATTCTTCAAATGAGTATCCTACAACCTTCTCTGTCAATTTTAGATGAAACTGATTCTGGTTTGGATGTAGATGCTCTCAAAACAGTAACAGAGGGTGTAAATAAATTAAGGAAACAAGACAATTCTTTTTTAATTATTACCCATTATAAAAAACTATTAGACTATATTTCCCCGGATTTTGTTCATGTTATGAAGGATGGTAAAATTATTAAATCGGGAGATAAATCTATTGCAAAAGAAATAGAAGATCGTGGGTACAAAAATATCAACTAAGATTTAAAATGGAAATACAAGACATTTATAATCAACAAAAAGATAATCTTTTATTTAGTGATTCAGAAATATTTAATTCATATAGAAATGAATTAATTAATAGTTTTAATATTAAATCCAAAGAAATTAAAAACAATGAAAGTTTAAAATATTTTGATCGTTCAATAATTGATAATTTTAAATATAAATATAGTGATTTATCTTCTAAGCATATTTTTCAAAAAAATTCTAAGATTAATAAAAAACAGATAAATATACTTAATGGTAAGTTGAATATTGTTGAAAATTTCAATGATGAAACATTAAAAATCAAAATAATTAATAATAAAAACTTATTTTTTGAAAACCAAATAGAAAAAAATAATAATTTTTTTAAAGAAGATTATATAGTTAAATTAAATTCAATAATGATGAATGCTGGTTACGAATTAAATATCAAGAATAATAAAAATGAAAAAATTTATATAACAAATACAGTTAATTTAGATGGAATCACAGTTTTCCAAAAAAATTTTCTTACTATCGGTAAAAATAGCAGGTTAGTCATCATTGAAACTTATCTAAACGACATTCCTTCAAATATTAATGCAATTAATTTTTTTGATATTCAGGACAATGCAGAAGTAACACACCTTATTTTTCAAAAAAATAAACTCGCAGCCAATCTTCAGTTAACAAGCCATGCTAGCTGTGGTGTTAATTCAAAATATAAGCAAGTAACTTTCAATTTGAGTGATGGATCTTCGAGAAATCATCATTATGTAAACTTAAATGGTAAAAAATCATCAGCTGATCTATTAGGTGTTTTTTTCGGTTCAAAAAAACAAATAATTGACAACAAGACTCAAGTTAATCACAATCAGACTGATTCAAATAGTAACCAAAAATATAAAGGTATATTAACTGACCAATCCAGGGCCAGTTATTTAAGTAAGACTTTTGTAGATAAGATTGCTCAAAAAACAGAAGCTTATCAATTAAGTAAAGGGATCATTTTATCTGATAATAGTTATTTTCATTCAAAACCTGAACTAAAAATATATGCAGATGATGTAAAGTGCTCTCATGGATCAACCATAGGTCCGTTAGATTCTGATTTACTATTTTATTTAAGAACCAGAGGCTTATCAAAGAAAAAAGCTGTATCACTTTTAATTCAGTCTTTTTTTCACGATATTACTTCACTGATTCAGGAAAAAGACTTTTTATCTCTTGTAAACAAACATTCAAATGAATGGTTAAAAGAAAACGATATATAAAGTGCATACAGAAATTAGAAAAAGCTTTCCAGTATTTACTAAAAATCCAAATTTAGTTTTTTTAGATACAGCGGCCTCCGCTTTAAAACCTACTCAGATGATAGATGCAGTCAATTCATGTTATTCATATGAATATGCTAATGTTCATCGGGGGCTTTATTCTCTAAGCGCAAATTTGACCAAGAAATTTGAAGATGTAAGAGAACAAGTAAGTATTTTTGTATCTACAAATTCACCTGAGAATATAATATTTACTAAAAGTGCAACTGAAGCGATTAATTTAGTTGCTTACACATTTGTTGAAAAATTCCTTAAAAAAGATGATGAAATAATAATTTCATTTCTAGAACACCACGCAAATATTGTGCCTTGGCATATGGCAGCAAAAAAAAATCAAATTAAAGTAATTCCTATAGAATTGTTACAAAATGGAGAAATTGATTATGAGGATCTAAAAAATAAAATTAATTCAAAGACAAAATTTATTTCTTTAACACATATGTCAAATGTTACTGGATCAATTACAAATTTTGAAAAGGTTAAAGAAATTATTAAGGGTAAAAATATACCTCTTCTGATAGATGGTTGTCAGTATATTGCACATGCTCCTCTAAATTTAACTGAATTGGATTGTGATTTTTATACATTCTCAGGACACAAACTGTACGGACCCTCTGGAATTGGAATTCTTTATATGAAGGACAAATGGATCAATGATTTAGATCCTTATCAAGGAGGCGGATCAATGATTGATAAAGTAGAAATTAATAAAACGACTTATGCCAAAGGTTTACAAAAGTTTGAGGCCGGAACACCTCCAATAGCACAAGTTATTGGTTTAGGTTCTAGCATAGATTTTGTGAAAAATAAGAATCTCTCAAAGATTTTTTCTTATGAAAAGGAATTACATGATTATTGTATAGAAAAATTAAAAGGAATTAATGATATTGAGTTTTATGGAAATTCATCAAATAAAGGGGCAATTATTTCTTTCAATATAATTAATAAACACCCAAATGATATAGCAATGATTTTGGATCAAAGTAACATTGCCATCAGAACTGGTCACCATTGTGCCCAACCTTTAATGAAATATTTAAATATTACTTCTTCAGCAAGAGCTTCTTTTGGAATGTATAACAATAAAAATGATGTTGATTTTTTTGTTGAAGCTTTAAAAAATGCTAGAGGTTTTTTATCTTGATTAATATGGAAGATAAGGACTTAAGCGATTTTTTGCCTGACAAAGAATCTTCATATTTTAAAAAATTTGCTTTAAAGAATAATTTTGAGATTATTACTCAAGACCAAATTATTGAAAAAATTAAAACAGTTATGGATCCTGAAATTCCTGTTAATTTGTATGATCTTGGCTTAATCTATAATATTCAGATAGATAAAAAAAACGATATAATAATTGAAATGACATTAACTAATCCTAATTGCCCGGTCGCAGGAAGTATACCTGAAAATGTAGGCAAGGCCGTATCTATAATTAAAAACATATCTTCTATAACAGTTAACTTGGTTTGGTATCCCAAATGGACTAAAAATATGATGTCTGAAGAGGCAAAACTTGCTTTAGATATTTTTTAAAATGAACTATAATGGACAACTATGAAAAATATTTTATCTATTTCTGATGAAGCGGCAGTACAAATAAAAAAAATTTTGTCTTTAGGTGACAAGGATGTTGCTGGTGTGGTTGTAGGTGTAGATAAATCTGGATGTTCTGGATACAGTTATAAAATTGAATATGCTAAAGACGAAAATCTTAAAAAGTATGAACTTGTGGAGTCCAAGGGAGTAAAAGTTTTTATTGAGCCTTCTGCAACAATGTTTTTAATTGGAAGTGAAATGGACTACACACAAGATAAACTCGCTTCAAGATTTGTTTTTAATAATCCAAATGAAAAAAGCTCATGTGGATGTGGTGAATCGTTTAAAATATAAATAGGATAAATACTACTTGTTTGTAAATGAGTAAAAAATTGAAAATTTATTTATGTGACCTTACTCATGATACAATTTTATTGGTATCAGACACTATTCCAATAAATATTGGATTTGTAGCATCTTACATTAATAAATATTTGGCAAAAAATATTGAGATTAGTCTTTTTAAATACCCACAAAATGCGATTGAAGCAATTAAAAGCAATGCACCAGATATGATAGCTCTCAGTAATTACTCATGGAATAGTAATCTATCTGAATATGTTGCTTCGATAGCAAAAAGTTATAATCCAAATATAATTACATGCCAAGGAGGGACTAATTTCCCTCATAATACAGAACTTCAAAAAGATTTCGTCAAAACAAAAAAAAATACAGATGTTTTTACTATTCTTGAAGGTGAAAAATCTACTTTAAATTTAGTTCAGCGTATATTGGATAGTAATTTGGACAGAAAAAAAATCTTTGAAAGACCTATTGGCGGATGTGCATTTATACATCCTGACACAAAAAGTTTACCTGATCAAGAGCAGAAATTTGTCATTGGAGAGACTTTGACACGTATCAAAGATTTAGATGAAATACCCTCGCCATATCTTAATGGTACTTTAGACAAATTTTTTGATGGAAAGCTTACTCCTTTTATTGAAACTAACAGAGGATGCCCTTTTACATGTTCCTTTTGTCATACTGGAAATGATTACTATCATAAATTAAATAAATTTTCCTCAGAACGTGTACAAGATGAAATAAATTATATTGGAAAGAAAGCAGGGGCTTTGGGAATCTCCAACTTGCATTTTGCAGATGTTAATTTTGGCATGTATGCCCAAGATGCAAAGGTTTGTGAATGGCTCATGAAAAGCAAAAAAAAATTTGGGTGGCCACTTCAGATAATGGCTACTACTGGGAAAAATGCCAAAGAAAGAATTATGGAGATTACAAAAATTTTGGATCCTGGAATGTTAAATCTTAATATGTCAGCTCAATCGATGGACGATAATGTATTAGAAAATATCAAGAGATCAAACATTAAAGTTAGTGTTATGAAAGAAATTAATGAAGAACTTCGCAGAAGTGGCAGAGCAACCAAATCTGAGTTAATTATGCCATTACCAGGTGAAACTAAAAATACTTTTTTAAAAGGCGTTAATGATTTATTAGATTCCAATGCGGGCTCATTGACAATTTATACGCTAATGATGCTTCATGGAACAGAGTTTCAAAATCCTAAATTTAGAGACAACTGGGGTTATGAAGGAAAATATAGAATTGTTCCTTTGAATTTTGGTGAATACGAAAATACTCGTATTTTTGATTATGAAGAAGCTGGAATTGCAACCAAAGATATGCCTTTTGAAGACTACATATACATAAGATCAATAGCATTAATGGTTGAATCATTAGTAAATGGCAGACCCTTTGATGAAATTTTTCAATTCGCAAAAACATTTGGTTTAACAAAAGCATATTTTTTACAGATACTAAGAGATAATATTCAAAAAGCCCCAAAAAATATTAAACTACTTTTTGAAGAATTTATAAATGATACCAAATCTGAACTTTGGGATAGTGAAGAAGAATTATTAGAACATTATAGGAATGATGAAAATTTTGAACTTTTAAAACAAGGAAAGGTTGGGGGCAATCTTATCTATAAGTATAAATCTAAAAGTCTAGTTTTTTCAAAAGATGAATGGATAGAATATATGCAAGCTCAACTCAAGGAAATAGTTAGTTCAAAAAATCAAGATATATATTTGAAAGAAGATATTGAAACTCAAATTGAAGAACTAGGTCTATTTTGCAAAAATAAACTAAGAGGTGTTTTAGACGGTCAAATGAATTCAATTTCTCAAATAAATAATTTTAAATATGATATTCTTGCATGGATTGATAGAAATGATGAAAACCAAAAATTATCAGATTTTAAATTAAAAAAATCAGTTACTTATTCATTTGAATTTTCGAAAGATCAAGAAAATAATAGAACAGATGTATTTAAAAGGTATGGCACGGACGTGAATGCATTATCTAAAATTGTTACAAGAATAGGTAATCTAGAGAGTCAATTTAGGAAAATTAGAACTATTGATGATAGCTATTTACGGGATATTTATAGAGATCTGCAAGGTGAAAACTTTGTTCGTTATGCTCTAGTTAACTGAATGTTGTAGGTATACAAAACAATAAATTTATAAGAAATTTTCATTATAATTCAATGTCTCTGTCTTGAATGTATTCTAGATTATACTTTAATGCAATTTCAGCTTTATGGAGCTCAATGCCCATATCAGCAGCATGTTGCATTGATGAAATAAATTTCTTTTTAATCAAAGTATTTACTATCTCTAAAGATGTCTTGCCTTTCACCTCCGCTACCATATCATGTATTGAATTATTGCCTGGTTCAGAATGTATACAATAACCTACTCTTATAATTTTCTTCCCCTGGTCTATTTTAATTAAAAAATATCCTTTCGGATCCATAACCCAATCTTTGATTCTATCATATTTGGCATTTATACTTTCTTTTATATTATTTTTTATTCTCCACCATTTTCCTTGTATAATAGAATCATCATTATTTTTTCTTCTATTCATTCAGGAACTCATACATCAATAATAATAATTTTAAATATTAATTGCGTAATCTAATGATTTTGTTGAGATCATGACATTCAACGAATATAATACATAATACACTTGTGTTTCCATTGTATTTCTATTAATTAAATATAACAACACTTTAACTAAGAGGGAAACAATGTGTGATTCATTGACTGTACCCGCAACGGTGATAAAAATTGTGTTTTTAAGACCGAACACCTTTAAGTTAATGAGAATGCTCGAGGAATAAGCACATGAAGGATAAAATTTTTTATTTATTATTTTTTGGAACAATTCTTTCACTATCTAGATTGATTCCACATCCTCCAAATTTCACCCCAATATTAGCATCTGCTATAATTGCTCCGTTGCTCTTAAAGGATAGACTGCTTGGCATGACAGTACCAATTGTGGCAATGTTTATAAGTGACTTTATAATTGGCTTCCATCCCTACCAATTAGTTGTTTATTTAACATTACTCACAATCGCTTTGATCTCTCCTATGCAAAAAAATTACGCAATTCTAGGGATTATGGCAGTTGGAGGAAGTATTTGGTTCTTTATTACAACAAACTTTGCTGTTTGGATTATATGGGACTACTACCCAAAAACAATTGAAGGCTTAATAACAAGCTATACTTTAGCAATACCATTTTTTAAAAATACCGTAATTAGTACAATCTTATTTACGGGCTTATTAACTATTTCAATTAAATATTTGGATAAAGCAAATAACAAAACTAATTTTTTTATTTCTGTTTTCATTAAAAAGAAATTAAATTTTATAAAAAATATTTAATTATAAAAGTCAATAAATTTGATTTCATTCCTTTTGATAGAAGAGATAAATGAATTATATAATAAATAAATTATTCTTATTTATTATTTTGTTTAATACTAGTGTTTTATCCTTAGAAATAACAGTATACGTTCCTTTTTTTAAACCTTTATCCAAGAGTGTTTCAACTTCCATACCAGGATCTTCTAGTGTTGTGATTGATAAAAATGATTTAGAAAAATATGAAAACGCATCTATTCATGAAATTCTGGATTTAGAGAGTGGAATAAAAAGTCGGAGCATATATGGATCCAATTCATCTGGAAGTAAAACAACTTTGGATATCAGAGGTATGGGTGCACAAGCAAAAAGTAATGTGCTGATATTAGTTAATGGTCAACGCCTAAACAATATAGACATGTCAGAAATAGATTTTCCTACTATTCCGAAGGAAAGTATCGATCGCATAGAGATATTTAAGGGCAATGCTGCTTCTGTACTTTATGGTGATGGAGCTATAGGAGGGGCGATAAATATTATTACAAATCCAGAGATAAGTACAAAATCCACAAATGAAGTAATATTAAAAAATGGAACATTTAATTCCCGTGAAATTATTTGGAATACTTCTCAAAAATTAGATCAATACTCTCTTAACTCTTATTTTAATCATGTTGAAACTGATGGATATCGAGATGAAAATGAGCAACTACAAAATAATATTACTTCTGAACTGAGGTATCCCGGAGAGAAGGGAGATCATTTTTTTGCAGTAAATTTTAGTGAACAAATTATGAGTACTCCAAGCGATAGAGACCAAAATCAACTTTTCACTGATAGAAGGGGCTCTGATACTCCTGATGATTATATTAATAGTGTTGGAGGTTCATTTCTTTACGGCACTGATTATGAATTAAGTGATTATATGACCTTTATTTTCAATAGTAGTTTTAGACTAAAAAATTCATATTCAGATTTACAAACTACTGATTATCCATCCTACAGCGATACATCTTTAACCAATTATCAGTTTACACCCAGAATAAATCATTTAACAACTTTATTTGGAAAGATTTTGAATTCGACCTATGGTCTTGATCTTCAATATGCAGATTATAAGTCATACCGAAAAAAAAATGAGGATGCCATTCCATTGCATCTTTATGATGCATGGCAAGCAACTCAATCTTTATACACCCAAAACTCTATAAATTTAACGGACAGTATAACTTTAGGAACGGGATTGAGAATACAAAGAAACAGTATAGCAATAGCAGATCATTTAAATACAAACGCCCCTGATTATGCTGGTTGGCAAACAGAACATGACACATTATCTAATCAGGAAATAAATAATGTAGTTAACATTGGTTTGGATTACGAATTTAGCGAAGATATAACTATTTATGGAAGAATTGGAAATGGATTTAGATATCCAAATATAGATGATCGAATTGGTGGTTTCGGTGGGAGATCTTTAGAACTTAGTACGCAAACAACTAATGATTTTGAGCTTGGTTCAAAATATTCATCTAAAAAATTTTCATTCAATGCAACAACTTATATTATTGAAGGTAAAAATGAACTTGCATACGATACTGATGCTTTTGAAAATATCAATTTAAATTCAACTAGAAGAAATGGCATAGAATTAAATACAAGAAATTTATTTTCAGATAAATTAAGTTTAACTAATAACTTTACATTTGTGAAATCCAAATATACTTCAGGGGATCAAGATACGTATGCCACAAGCTTTAAAGATAAAGATGTTCCTCTTGTTCCTCAATATTCTTTAGATACAAGTCTTGAATGGAAAATCACAGATTTAATAACAATCATTCCTACTTTTAAGTATCAAGATGATATGAGAATGGAAAGTGATGATGAAAATTTTCAAGATACTAAAATACCCAGTTACTCAATTGCTAATATGAGTATTATTTCCAAATATAATAAATTTTTTTATACTTTATCAGTCAATAATATTTTTGATGAAAAATACTATAACTATGCTGTGTCAAGTTCTAATACACTCGGATCATATAATGCTTACCCTGAACCAGGTAGAGATTTAACTTTTACAATCGGTTCTAATTTTTAAAATATTATGTTTATTGATAGTTTCCTTTAAGAATTATTTTATGAAATAGTCTGTTCTTGTTGACCTTCAGAAACTATAAAAGTAATAAAGAAGAAACTTATGGCGGAGTAGCTCAGTTGGTTAGAGCAGAGGAATCATAATCCTTGTGTCGGGGGTTCAAATCCCTCCTCCGCTACCAGTTTTCTGTTTAAGTTTGTAGACTGATATGAAAAAGTTATTTGATAGAATTGATCTTAGAAAAAATTATCAATGATTGATCAAAAAGGATTTAATTTATAAAGATGAGGGTTTTTTAGCAGTTACACGGATACCTCCAAGCTTTCCCCTTGAAAAATAACGATCTATAAAAGCATAAAATGAATTTATACTATTATAAATGTCTTCACCATGAACTCGTAGGTGTCTATCCTTTTGCTGCTTGTAAGATATATATCTATTCCTTGTAAATTTAGTCCATCCTTCAGACATGTCTTCACAAGAAATCAATTTGAATCCAATTTTTTCAATTTCATATTTGTATGTTTGGAAATCTGGTAGATATTTTGCATAAATATCTTTAGATAGCTCAGATAATTCCTTTTCGTTAAATGGTTTTCGACTAAATAAATCTTCTGCATAAAAAAACCCATCTGGTTTAATGGAATTAAAACACTTTTGTAGCAAAATTTGATGTTCAAATATATGATAGAAAGTTAACCAACTAACAATAGCATCAAATTTTTTTCCGTCCCAATCATAAGTTAGAAAATCTCCACAAACATGTTTTACATTTTTGGAAAGTCCACAACGTTCAGTTAAATCTAAAGCAGTTTCGTTTTGGTCAGATTGAAGCTCAAGTGCAATTACATTCGCTCCAGTTTTATTTGCTATATATCTGGCTGGCCCTCCAATTCCTGATCCAATTTCTAGTATTGTCATATTGGAATCAATTCCAATTTTATTTATTGAAAAATCTATGGCTGTCGTACCGTAGTAGTGTAGTTGATCAAAATTTGTTAGCTCCTCAACTAGCAAAGGTTCTGAATCATTCTTACCAAGTTCTTTAAGTTCATTATAAATTCTATCTACGTTATTGTAGAGTTTCATTGATTTAATATTTAAATTATATTGCATCATTAAAATTTGCTAATTGTTAAAAAAATACTCTAATAATTATTATTCTTTAGTAACTTCATTTTATAATAAATCTATACCTTTTGATTTCATTTCTTTTAAAGCTTTATTACTTTCTTCTAAATTGATGCCTTTAATGCCCTTTAAAATTACTCTAGATTTAAAACCTTCTTCTATTGAATCAAAAACAGTAAACTTTACACAATATTCTGTTACCAATCCTACATAATCTATTGATGTAACATTTTTTGCTTTTAAATAATCAGATAGACCAGTGGAAAGAATTTTACCATTGTCATGAAAGCCGCTGTAACTATCAATTTGCGAGTTTGTACCTTTATAAATAATTTTATTAATTGCTTTTATATTTAATGTTGTTGGAAAATCAGATCCTCTTGATTCCTGAACACAATGTACTGGCCAAAGTATCTGATCAAGATTATTTACCTTTACAACATCGCCAATTTTTTTTCCTTGATGATTGGAGACAAAACTTACATGATCTAATGGATGCCAATCTTTTGTAGCAACAACTAATGCATAATTCTTAATGATTTCATTGATCGGTTCAATTACATCATTGCCGTTAGGTACTTCAAGCGATCCATTGATCAGAAAATCATTTTGAACATCAATTATTACAAGAACTTTCATTATTTGTGCTACACTTTTGTAACATTTCACGTTCAAAAACCCAATTTCTAATTTTCAAAAATATAGCTATCTTTTAAATTACTTAGCTGAGTAGGGGACGCAGAGGAATCATAATCCTTGTGTCGGGGGTTCAAATCCCTTCTTCGCTACCAAAAAATCCTGGTTAATATCTTTTTGGACCACTTCGTATTCAAAAATTACTCTTTTACGTCTCAATTATTCTTATGATTTGTGGTAAGGTAATTGTGATGAAAATACTTTTATGGATCTTGGTTCTGGGTTTGTTGTTAAATGGAAATGCTTTTGCTAAAAAGATAAGTAGTTATGAAGATCTTGATTTAACATCTAAACCAAGAAAAGTATTATCAAAGAGTGAAACAAAATCTCTATGGAATGCATATAAAAAAGCACCTAAATGTTTTGAACATCCCACATACGGAAAAGGCATCGGTTATAAACTTAAAAAAATATCTATAAATAATTTTAAAAAAAACTCATGGACATCTCCATTTTATAAATATGAAGAAGATAATAGACATGAAATCAAATTGGGAAAAAATTTACCACAGCCAATTATAACAGTAAATCTTAATGAAGATTATGGTGAAAGACAGTCTGAGGCAGATAGTGCCATAAAATTTTTTCAGAAAGCCGCTTATGTTGCAAGGGTTGGAAATTCAGTTGAGGAAGTTGAAAAAGTAAAAACTGTATTATTAGATTGGGCAAATAATAACGCTTTAAAAGAAGGTATCAATGTTTCTTGGGGGAGTAATCCTGTAGATTATCAAATGATGGTTCTAATAAATTCAATTTTAACTACCACAGCAACAATTGCAGAAAATTTAGACGAAAAAGAAAGAAAGATTTTAGGACCTTGGTTGAATAATTTAATTAAAGAGGTTGCAAAAAGTAAATGGAAAGATCGACAAGATAATAAAGCTTATCAAACATCATACATAACTTTAATTTGGGGTTTAATGGTGAATGATTTAAATGCAGTTCAGAATTCAATCGATGTAGTAAAATTAGCTGTTCATGACATGAGACCTGATGGAAGCTTTCCAATTGACACACAAAGAGGTGGAATGGGAATTGATTATAATAATAAATCCTACGGATATCTTTTAATGATTGCATCATTATTAAAAGATAAAACTGGAATAGATTTATTTTCATATGATGTTGATGGGAGAAGCCTGCATAATGGCGCTGATTTTGTAATTAAAAGTATTAAAGAACCGTCAAAAATAAATTCAATTTATGCTATTTCATGTCCAGACGGTGGTGATAAATTTGGAACTATTGAAAACCCATCTACTTACTTTATTGAAATTGCAACTAATACAATGGTTTATGCAAATAAATTTCCTGAGTATGCAAATTCTGATTTTATAAGTAAATTTTATGCGGATACATTTAATAATCCGTATCGAAAATTTCTTAAATCCCAACCCTCTGAACTTTTTACACTTCATCCAATGCTAATAACTAAATAAAAGAAAAAACTCTTGCTACTTGTAGGGTCTGTTGGCTATTATCCACGACGCTGTGATGGATTGGCGTGATCGTTGTGATTAGGTGGTTGTTCTTTTAAGCAAGGACTGTTATCAATTATGAAATATTAAATTATTTTATTGGAGGTTAAATGAAAATATTAAGATATTTAACTATTTTAACAACTGTATTCATTTCATCAATGTCTTTAGCAGGTACGTTAGTTATTAATTCTAACCAATCTGGTGAATCATCAAAAGCTGCATTTGATGCTTATGTTGATGCTTTTAGAGCGGCTCATCCGGAAGTAACAGTAGTTGTAAATGAATTTGAGCATGAAGCTTATAAAACAGCAATTAGAAACTTTCTAACAGCTGAAGCACCAGATGTTGCAATCTGGTTTGCAGGTAATAGAATGAAGTTTTTTGTTGATCAAAACTTATTTCAAGATGTAAGTGATGTTTGGGCAGACGCAGGTCTAAATGACTCAATGGCATCAACTAAAGGTGCTTTAACTGTTGATGGAAAACAATATGG